>ERZ778513.30-NODE-30-length-130826-cov-18.591752_pt1 | contig 130826 bp, 131 predicted proteins | sample MGYA00510345_ERZ778513 | MGnify/ENA primary metagenome ERZ778513 (study PRJEB29527, sample SAMN07138966) | mouse gut metagenome | material: feces | host: mouse | place: China:Nanjing | collected 2016-01-25 ... | reverse complement strand
AGAGGCTTATATATGGGAGAGACAGAAAGCCCCGAGCATTTTACAAAGCGCAAAACACAAGCGGCAGAATCTTTAAGCGCAATGTTGCAAAATCTCAAGGTTTAATTCTAGTCTAGTGGAATCGCAAGATTTTTGATTGTGATTCCTTATTATCCGCCTAAATATCGTTTTTTAATCTCTTGATTTTCTAAAAGATTCTTTGCAAAATCCTCCATTACAATTTTGCCATTTTCTAGCACATACGCACGATTGGCGACTTTGAGTGCAGCAAAGGCATTTTGTTCTACAAGCAGAATCGTAATGCCATTTTCGCGCAAGTTTAAAAGAATCTCAAAAAGCTCTCCTACGACTTTGGGTGCAAGCCCGAGACTTGGTTCATCAAGCATAAGTAACTTTGGCTCACTCATTAAAGCTCTTGCAATGGCGAGCATTTGTTGCTCACCCCCGCTCATTGTGCCTGCCATTTGTTTGTAACGCTCCTTTAGGCGAGGGAAAAGCCGATACATTTTTTCGCGCATTACTTCAAAGTTTTCATCATTATGATACGCTCCCATACGCAAATTTTCATCTACGCTAAGATTGGTAAAAACGCGCCTTCCCTCTGGCACAAGCGCGATTCCGCGTTGGATAATTTTGTGTGTTGGAATCTTGGAGATATTTGCGCCAAAGAATCGGACTTTGCCTTTTGTTTTGACACTATGCACGATTCCATTAAGGGTTGAGGTTTTACCTGCGCCATTACTTCCGATTAAAGTAATAATCTCGTGTTCTTCAATATGGAAGTTAATGCCCTTTAAGCCCGAAATCAAGCCATAATGCACTTGTAGATTCTCAATTTGAAGCATAGAAGTCTCCTAGATAAGCTGCAATCACTTCGGGGTTGTTAATGGCTTCGTTGGGCGTGCCGCTGAAGAGTTTTTTGCCATAGTCTAGCACCAAAACTTGCTCACAAAGTTGATTGACAAAGGGCATATCGTGTTCAATTAACAAAATGCTTAAATCAAAGTCTTTTTGCATTTTTAAAATCAATTCGCAAAGCTCTTGCGTCTCTTTGGGATTCATTCCCGCGGCTGGTTCATCTAATAACAAAAGTTTTGGATTGGTTGCTAAGGCTCTTGCGATTTCTACTTTACGACTATTTCCATAGCTCAACGCGTTTGCATTGGTATTCCATTGGTTGCCTAATCCAATATAATCCAAAATCCACCGAGCTTTTTCCTTAATGCGTTTTTCCTCTTTAAAATATCTTCCTATGCGAAAAGCAGCTTCAAGAAAGCTATATTTTGCTTCATTGTGCAAACCAATGAGGACATTATCTAACACACTCATAGAATTAAAGAGCCGAATGTTTTGAAAAGTGCGCGCAATTCCTAAATGCACAATTGTATTTGGCTTATATTTAGAGATATTTTTGCCCAAAAAATGAACTTTTCCGCTATTTGGCTTATAATTTGCAGTAATAATGTTAAACATTGTTGTTTTGCCTGCTCCATTTGGACCAATTAATCCAAAAATTTGTCCTTGTTGCACACTAAAGCTTACATTATCAATCGCCTTTAATCCCCCAAAGGCAATACTGACATTTTCTAGTTCCAAAATTGCCATTATTGCGCCTTTTTAAACAATCTTAGTTTGGTAGGATTCAAATCCCAAACTTCGCGTTTGCCCATAATGCCCTCTCTAGCAAAAAGCATAATCACAAGCAAGATGAGTGAGAAAAACACCATTCTAAGTCCCGGATAAGAACCAAAATCATTTCCAAAAAAGACTAAAGGCTGGTCTAGAAATCTAAGCCATTCTCCCCCACCGATAACCAAAATCGCTCCCAAAATCGCTCCACTCGTGCTTCCTAAACCCCCAAGCACAATGATGATTAAAAGCTGAAATGTAAGCTCAAACCCAAAGATTTTTGGGTCAATCGTAGTGAGCCAAACTGCCATTAATCCGCCTCCAATGCCTTCTAGAAATGCACTTGTGGAGAAAGCAAAAGTTTTGATTTTGAAAGTGTTAATTCCCATTGCAATTGCAGCATCTTCATCGTCTCGGACTGCTTTCATTGCGCGTCCATATTTAGAATAGACGATTTGCAGGATTAAAATTACTGAAGCGGTGGCAAAGATTCCACTCCAAAAAAAGACTGTGATATTTGCTCCATTACCAAACGCGTGGATATAAAGGAAATTAAAGAATCCTTGTAAAGGTGAATCGTTCGTGCTAAGGCTTAAAAGCAGTTTCTCTATCGCACCGACAATGGAATCGTGATTATTTGGAATCTCATTTAAGCCAATCGCCCCGTTCGTCCATTCTGGATTGTTAATTGCTAGGATTTTGATAATAAAACCAAAGCCAAGCGTTACAATCGCTAAATAATCCCCGCGCACGCGAAATACAGGAAAAGAAAGCAGAATCGCAAGGATAGCTGCTACGATTCCACTACAAAACAGAGCGGGCAATAACTCGCTATACATACTCAAAATAAAAGGGTGGGGGTCTGCTAGCTGAAACATTCCCCATTTCAAATCCGAATCTAACAACATTAATGCGGTGATATATGCACCAATCGCTACAAACCCGTTTGGTTCTAAAGAAAGCTGCCCTGTTACGCCATTAATCAGATTGTAACTCACCGCTAGAATTACAAAAATAAGAATATTGTTAAAAATTCTTAAGGCATAATCTCCCAACAAGCTTTGTGAAGCAAAAAGCACGCAAATGACTAATACATAAATACTACAATGGAATCCCAAAGTCGCAATTGTTGGGCTATTTGTGTAAAGTTTCTTAAACATTTTGCAACCTAAAAACGACTTTTTTCTAAACGCCAATCGCCCATAATGCCGACGGGACGAAATAGCAATACAAGAATGAGGAAAAGAAATGCGAAAGCGTCCTTGTATCCTCCAAGGTCTGGGAAAAGTGCTACCGCCATAACTTCTGTAAAGCCCAAGATAAAGCCTCCAAGCACTGCTCCGCCTACACTTCCGATTCCACCTAAAACCGCAGCAGCAAAGGCTTTTAAGCCAATTAACACGCCCATTAAGGGGTCAATCGTGGGATAAGAAATTGCATAAAAAATCCCCCCGATTCCTGCTAAAGTGCTACCAATCGCAAAAACAATGGCGATGATGTGATTTACATTGATTCCCATTAAGCGCACGGTGTTAATATCAAATGCACTTGCGCGAATCGCCATTCCTTGCTTTGTGTGATAGAGAAAACGCAAAAGTCCTCCCAAAAGTAAAAGCGTAACCAATGGAATTATCAATGTAATAATGGTTAGACTGATACCAAAAATATCCAAAGATTGTGAGAAAAATGCTGGAGCATTAAAGAATCTAGGTGTAGAGCCAAAGAGGACATTAAAAAGATTTTCCAAAAAAAAGCTCACTCCAATGGCGGTAATCAGCATAGAGATTCTAGGTGCATTGCGTAAAGGTGTGTAGGCAATCTTGTCAATCGCTACACCTAGGATTCCACACAAGACAATGGATAGAATCGCAGCAGCATAAAAAGGCAAATTAAAGGAGCTAATGGCAAAAAAAACGAGAAATGCTCCTACCATCATAATATCTGCGTGGGCGAAGTTAATGAGGCGCAAACAACCATAAACCATTGTATAGCCAATCGCGATGAGCGCATACATACTGCCCAAGCTTAAGCCATTAATACATTGCTGAAAAAAAGTCAAAAAGTCCAAACTCTAAACCTTAAAATTTACAGAGTCTTAAAAGTTTTTATGGTTCAATCGTGGTTTTATAAACTAAGTTACCACCTTGCACTTGATTAATCACCGCACTGCGGATAGATTCGCCATTTTTCAAAGAGAATTTACCACTTATGCCATCATAATCTTCGACATTGCGGATTTTATCATTAATACATTCGCGATTCTCCGCACCGCATTGTTCAATCGCAGCTACAGCAATCCCATAAGCATCCGCAAGCATAATACTAAAAGAGCTTACAGGTTCATTGTAGGTTTTTTTGTAATCCTTGATGAATTTCTCGCCTTTGGGGGTTTGTTTGGAGTTTGTAGAATAATAATCCGTTACCATATAGCCTTCCCCTGCTTCTTTGGCAACATCAAAGAAAATTTTGTTTGAAACTAAGCCATCTCCCCCAATAGTTGGGACATTTAATCCTAATTGCTTGGCTTGAACCGCAATCAGTGCGCCCTCGTTATAATAGATTGGCAAATAAAGAACATCGGGATTCTTTGCCTTAATGCTTGAAATTTGCGCTTTGAAGTCTTTAGTCCCTGCTTGAGCGTTGGCTTCAATGATGATTTCGCCGCCTAAAGTTTTAAATTGATTTCTAAAAGCACGTGTAAGTCCGATAGAGTAATCACTGCTATTATCAAACAAAATAGCTGCCTTTTTTGCACCTAAATCTTTGAAAGCCAAGTTTGCTGCAATTAACCCTTGAAAGCTATCTGCAAAAGAGACGCGAGAAACGAAGTTTTTGCCCTTAGTTACGCGGTCATTAGTCGCCACAGGAGCAATTAAAGGCGTTTTGCTATCGTCTGCAATTTTTGTCATTGCAAGTGCATTGGTGGAAATCATAGGACCAATAACAACGCTGACTTTGTCGCTTGAAACGAGTTTTTGCATTGCATTTGCGGATTCTATTTTATCGCTCTTATTGTCAATAAAAATAATTTTAATCTCTTCACCATTTTTAGTTTTGCTTTGTGCCTTGTAAGCTAAGTCAATTCCGCGTTTTCCAAGCTCTCCAAATCCACCTACTGCACCACTTGCAGGCAAAACGACACCGATTTTTACTTCTCCTGCTAAAAGATTGCTAGCAAAGATTCCGCACGCCAAATAGAGGGTTACAAAAGTCTTTTTCATTGAAAATCCTTATATTCAAAGATAAAAGCTAATCTTACAATATTTTTTTTAAAGACACATTAAGTATTTATGGGGATTGTTGATTCTTGTAGAATCTCACAATGACAAGAGGTTTTGTCATTGTGTTTTATTAGGGTAGTTGTGTGGTTATTTTGCGTTTGCTTTAAGGTTTAAAGTAATTTTTACTTCATCACCCACAGCATTATCTTTGAAAATATTGTGCCAAGAGACATCAAAATCACTTCTTAGAATCTTGGTTGTGGCATTGATTGCTAGCTCTTTGCCATTGGGCTGGATTGTTGCATCAAGCACAATGGGTTTTGTTGTGGAGCGAATGGTTAAATCGCCATAAATCTTGCCTGCTTCAAATTTTGTCATTTTGAAAGTCATATTAGGATATTTTTTGGCATCAAACATATCCTCTGCTTGCAAATGCGCGTCTCTTTTGGGGTTTGCAGTATCCACTGAAGTTATATCTACAACACCCTCTAAGATTTTTAAAGTGCTAGAAGCTTGGTCGTAATCAATTGTTGCACTAAATTTGTTGAATTTACCATCTACTTGTGTTAGTTTAAGGTGGGAGACTTGAAAATCTATTTTTGAGTTTGCAGAATCAAGTGCATAGGGAGCTGCAAGTGCTGGGAGACTAAGAGCCGCTGCTAAACTAAGAGAACAGAGAAATTTTTTCATTGAAAATCCTTTTGAAATTAAAATTTAAACTCTGAAATTATAGTCCATAAAAAATAATCAATGGTAAATAATGACAAATATTTTATAAAATATAAAATTCTAAAATTAAACTTAACTTTAAGAAAAAGTTAAAATTATCTTAACAAAAACTTCACACATTTTTGAAATAAACTTAATAAAGCACGAGTAAAATTCGCATAACTAAATTTTTAAAAGGATATTCTTATGTTTAAGAGTCTAAGACTAGGGACGAAAATCACATTGATTACGAGTTTTATTGTTTTGCTTGTTATGGGGACATTGACTTTTGTTATTAGTTATGAATCTGCTAAAGTCTTGCAAAGCGAAGCCCACAAGCTGCTAGTGAGCGCAAACTCAAGGGCAATCAATCGCTTAGAGGGTGCGATTCAACAATCTTTTATGGCATTAGAGACCGCAGAGGGTATTACCTCATCTATCATTGCAAACGATAGTGATGGAATCGTAAGTCGGGATTTGCTAAAAGATGTCGTTATGCATATGATTTTAGATAATGAATGGGCATCTTTTGCTTATCTTTATATTCCCGGGCAGTCTATTTATAGCAAGAAGTCGGTTGCGGAATCCACGACAGACTTTTTGTTGCCAAATGGTGAATTTATGATATTAATGGATATTGATAGAGAGCGCAACGATGGGGTAAATATACTTCAAGCCGATGAGGACATTATCCATTTGCCTTCGGTTAAAAACGCGCTAGAGACAAAAAAAATCTCTTTTGATGATCCTAGAAAGTTTGACATTGATAATCTGGTTGTGTTTGGTTCTAATATCTCCGCGCCTATTTTTGATAAAAATAATAAGGTTATTGGTGTAATTGGAATCATAATGGACTTGCAACAAATCTCTAAAGTCGTCCTAGACCCTAAACGTTCAGCTTTTAAGGGAGATAGGAAGTTTCTACTCTCTCAAAATGGCATTATCCTAATCCACCCTGATTCCTCGCTGGTAGGGAAAAAACTCATAGAGAAAAACAATCATAGCAGTGTGGATATGCTCCTAAATCTCCTAAACTCTGGCAGAACTACCGCAATAGAATATGTTGGACCAAATGCGACAGAAAATTACGCAGGAGTCTCGCATTTTCAACTTTGGGAGGATATTGACACGACTTGGACACTTGTTACGGTTGCACCTAAGGAAGTTATCTATGAGCCATTAAACAAGATTGAGACGATTATTGTTTTCTCTGCGATTGTAGCGTTGCTAGTGATTTCTCTAACGATTTGGCTTTATACAAAGCAATATATCACAAATAGAATGGCGAATCTCAGCGAGCTTTTATCGGATTTCTTTGATTTTATAAACCACAAGACAGACAAGGCTCCACATTTTGCAAAAATCTTAGCAAAAGATGAGATTGGTAGTATGGGAAATTTAATTAATAAAAACATACAAAGCACAAATGAAAGCTTGCAAAAAGATGAATCAATGGTGCAACAAGTCATTGCTGCGGTAAAAGAGATGAAAGAGGGAAATTTGAATCTAAAATTAAATGCGATTCCTAATAATCCAAAGCTGTTAGAGTTGCAAGAAACTTTAAATGAAATGCTACAAGTCTTGCAAGTCAAAGTAGGCTCTAGTTTAAATCAGCTACAAGCAGTCTTTAGTGATTATAGGAATTTAAACTTCACTGCAAATGTGGAGAATCCTAAAGGAGATATGGAAGTTTCTTTAAATGCCATTGGAGAGGAGGTTAAAAATATGCTAGAAGTTTCCTCTAAATTGTCCCTTTCTTTAAAGGAACAGAGTCAATCTCTAAATGATTGTGTCCAGCATCTAATGAGTGCGAATGAAAATCAAGTAAATAGTCTAAGTCGCTCTTCAGAAAATACCGAGAATATCACAATTTCTATGCAGTCTATTAATGATAAGACTTCAGAAATTACGCGACAAGTAGAGGATATAAAAAATGTCGTAAGCATCATTAATGAGATAGCCGAGCAGACGAATCTCTTAGCACTCAATGCCGCGATTGAAGCAGCAAGAGCAGGAGAACACGGAAGAGGTTTTGCGGTCGTGGCTGATGAGGTGCGCAAACTAGCCGAACGGACGCAAAAGAGCTTAGGAGAGATTGGCGCAAATGTCAATGTGCTAGTGCAGGGCATTAACGATATGGGCGAATCGGTAAAGGAGCAGACAAAGGGCGTAGAGCAAATCAATGAGACAATTTCACATCTCAATAGCATAGCAGAGAATAATCAAGAAATAGCGAATAAAACAGAAATGGTTGCACAATACATAGATGAAATCGCAAATGAAATCACTCAAGATATGGAGCGAAAGAAGTTTTAGATTTTAGGCAAATCCGCTTGATTTGACAATGTTTAAAGATATGAATATTTTAAGCAAATCTAATGTAGAATCACGCTTTTTATCTTTAAAATTACAAATACAAGGCTATTAAGTTGTTTGGTGTTATTACAGAAAGTTTCCAAAGTGCAATTAATAAAATCCGATTCCAAGATGATGAAAAGGCGTTAAAACGCGCATTAGATGAGCTCAAAAAGTCTTTGTTAAAATCCGATGTGCATTATAAGGTTTTAAAAGAACTTTTGGGTGAAATTGAGAAGAAAACAAAGCTTGCAGGAATAGGAAAAGAGAATTTTTTAAGCGCATTAAAAGAATCACTAAATACGATTCTTACTGCACCGGGTAATTATGGGTTTATTTTTGCGCCCAAGCCCCCAACAATCGTATTAATGGCGGGCTTACAAGGAAGCGGGAAAACAACAACAACCGCAAAACTTGCTAATTATCTCAAGGGCAAACAAAAGAAAGTTTTGCTTGCAGCTTGTGATTTGCAGAGACTAGCCGCGGTGGAGCAGTTGCGACAATTAGCCTTGCAAGTGGAAGTGGATTTTTTTCATTTGGAGGGGAAAACCCCCATAGAAATTGCAATACAAGCTAAACAAAAGGCAGTTGAGGGGCTTTATGATGTGTTGCTTGTGGATACTGCCGGGCGATTGGCGGTTGATGAAGCCTTAATGCAGGAGTTGCAAGGCATTAAAGCTGCGATTAATCCTAATGAAGTCTTTTATGTGGTGGATAGTTTAAGCGGGCAAGATGGTGTCAAGAGTGCTGGAATCTTTCATCAGAAAATGAACTTAAGCGGAGTAGTTTTAAGCAAATTTGATGGAGATAGCAAAGGTGGAATTGCACTTTCTATTGCGCATCAGCTTGGGATTCCATTGCGCTTTATTGGTGTGGGTGAGAAAGTTGCGGATTTAGAGGTTTTTATTCCTGAACGCATTGTAGGGCGGTTAATGGGGGCAGGGGATATTCACTCTTTGGCTGAAAAAACTGCTGCCGTAATTAGCGAGAAAGAGGCAAAAGACATTTCTAAGAAAATCAAAAAGGGCAAATTTAATTTTAATGACTTCATTGCGCAGTTGGATAATATCAAAAAAATTGGTTCTATGCAGTCGATTCTCTCAATGTTGCCCGGTTTAGGTAATATGGCAAGTGCGCTTAAAGATGTGGATTTAGACAATTCTAAAGAGATGAAACAAATCCGCGCAATGGTTTTTTCAATGACGCCAAAAGAGCGCGAGAATCCGGATTTGCTCAATGGCAGTCGCAAGAAGCGCATTGCAATGGGCGCAGGGATTGATGTTAGTGATGTGAATCGCTTTTTGAAGCAGTTTGAAAATGCAGCAAAAATGGCAAAGAAATTTTCTAATAAAGGTGGAATGGGAGATTTGATGAGCCTAATGAAAGACGCAAAAATGGGGCAACTTAGGAGATAATCTGCATTTTGTCGGCGTTTGAACTTTGTCTAGTGGTAGGCTTATGTTAAGATGAATAGATTACCACGAGATTCTAGTGAATCTCTTGCAACAACAAAAATAGAGTGTGCCACATCGTCCTTGCGAGAATACATAGCACTTTAAGGAAAACATTACTTGCTTTTAGATAAAATTCCGCCTTTATGCAGATTTGTCTGTTGAATTTAAGATTATTTAAGGAGCATATTTTGGCAACCGTTATCCGCTTAACAAAAATGGGACGAAAGAAAAAGCCTTTTTATAGAATCATTGTAACTGATAGCAGAAAAAGACGCGATGGAGGTTGGATTGAATCTATCGGATATTATAATCCTCTTGCGGAGCCTTCTGTGGTGAAATATGATGCAGAAAGATTGAAATATTGGACAGGCGTTGGCGCAAAAATGAGCGAAAGAGTAAAAGCGATTACCAAATAATCAAACGCAGGCAGCATATGGTAGAAGATTTTATAGAAGCCTATGTAAAAAAAATTGTTACAGAACCCAACAAAATTCGTATTATCAAAACAGAGCTTGATACGAATTTTTATGAAATTGAAATTCTCTCTTCCTCACAAGATGCAGGACGCTTGATTGGCAAAGATGGTAAAATGATTGGCGCAATCAAAACTTTTGTTTCTGGCATTAAAGCAAAAGATGGCAATTCTTATCGCATTATCGTGAAACCACAAACTACTGAAGCTTAGGAATGTTTGGTAAGAGCGTCCAAAAAGATTGGGTAAGTGTCGCGAAAATCGGTCGCTCCATAGGATTCAAAGGTGAGGTGTTTTTGCATTTGCTAAGTGATTTTCCCGAATCCCTACAGAGTGGCAATGTCTATTTATCGCAATTTGGTAATTTAACGCTTGAATCTTATCAAGCAAAACGTTCCATAGCAAAATTTACTGAAATTGATTCTAAAGAAGCGGCGAAGCAAATTGTCAATCTTGTGCTTTATACTACGCAAGAGCAATGCAAGCAGCAGTGCAAACTCAAAGAAAACGAATTTTTTTGGTTTGAGCTTGTAGGGGGTGAAATTGTAGAAAATGGCGAGATTTTGGGTATAGTAAGTGAGATTGAACGCTTTTGTGGGCAGGATTATTTGTTTGTGAAAACTGATTTTGCACTTATTGCACAGAATTTTCCTAAGAATTTTTTGATTCCTTATAATGCGCGCTATATTTTGGGAGTGGAATCCAAAAAAGATTCCACAATCCATTCCAAAAAGGAATACAAGAAAAGCACCAGCACTGACCCAAAAATCATTTGCACACAATTTTGCAAAGAAATATTAGAAAATAGTTAATGCGATTCTCTATCGTTACTTTATTTCCCCATTTGATAGAATCCTATTTTAGTGATTCTATTCTTCATCGGGCGATAGAGCAAGGGTTAATTGGCGTAGATTTTGTTAATCCTAGAGATTTCAGCCCTCATCGTTTTGCAAAGACCGACGATTATCAAGTAGGTGGTGGTGCTGGGCTTGTACTAGAGCCATTGGCTTTAAGTAATGCGCTAGATTTTGTAAAAAAAAAGAATCCCAAAACGCACATTATTTTTCTTACACCTTGTGCGAAACTCTTTTCACAAAATGACGCAAAATGTTTGAGCAAAAAGTCTCATATTACCTTAGTTTGTGGGCGATATGAGGGTTTTGATGAACGCTTGATTGAATTGTATGCCGATGAGGTTTTTAGTATTGGAGATTTTATTTTAACCGGTGGAGAGATTGCCGCACTTTGTTTGTGCGATAGCATTTCAAGACAGGTAGAGGGAGTGCTTGGCAATAGTGATTCCTTGCAAGGAGAAAGCTATGAGGAGTTTTTGTTAGAATCCCCAAATTTTACCAAACCACATAATTTTAAAAATTTATTGATTCCTTCAGAGTATTCAAAGGGAAATCACGCTAGAATCCACAGCTTAAAATTAAAAGCGTCAGAGGCAAAAACTAGATTCCATAGGTTAGACCTCTATATTCGCTACAAACAAAGGCTAAAAGATGAGAAATAAATATATTCAGCATTTTGAAGACGCGCAAATTGCAGGAAAAGAGATTCCGCAATTTAAGGCAGGCGATACATTAAGAGTTGGGATTAAAATTTCTGAAGGAGATAAAACAAGAATCCAAAATTTTGAAGGAGTTTGTATCTCACTTCGTGGCACAGGGACAGGCAAGACTTTTACGATTCGCAAAATCGGTGCAAATGGTGTAGGAGTAGAAAGAATCTTTCCTATCTATTCTGAAAGTATTGAAAGCATTAAAGTGCTTAAAATTGGTCGTGTTAGACGCGCAAAACTTTATTATCTTCGCACAAGAAGTGGTAAATCTGCAAGAATCAAAGAAATTAGAAAATAGTTTTTGATTTTTCCCTTTTTGGGATTCTATCTATTGTGAGGGAGAGATTATTTTATTTTCTCTCCCCTTTTTATTCTTATCAAGAATTATTCAACATTTCTAATATTAAAGTGTTAAAAACCTATTTTTAGGGTTTGCTACTCATCTTAACGCTTTATTAACCATTCATTAACTAAATATATAATACTATTCTTAACATTATCTCAAGAGTCTTATGTGGCTAGGACGATTAGGAAAAGATAAATTTATGACATAGAGTGAAAGTTTTAATTATTTTTCTTATTTTTAAGGATAAGCAATGAGCAAACCAAAACCCATTCAGAAAGAGAGACAGTTCAATGAGAATGAAATTATTGTTTCCAAAACAGATTTAAAGGGACGAATCCTTTATGGCAATAGAATCTTTATTGAACTTTCAGGTTATGCAGAGAAAGAGCTTTTGGGCAAACCACATAATATCGTGCGCCACCCCGATATGCCAAAAGTTATTTTTAAATTTCTATGGAGTTTTATACAACAAAGAAAAGAAATCATAGCTTATGTAAAGAATCTTTCTAAAGATGGTTCATATTATTGGGTGAAAGCTTATGTAACTCCCTCTTTTAATGGCAAAGGAGAGATTGTCGGTTATCATTCTATTCGGCTAAAGCCAACAGAACAGGCAAAAAAAACCATTAATGCACTCTATAAGGAATTATTGGAAGTTGAACAAAGAGAAGGGATTGAAAAAAGCCAAGAGAGATTGGAGCAGATTCTAGCACAAAAAGGAGTCAATTATGAAGAATTCGTATCAACTTTATAGATATTCTAGGGTTTTTAATTATTGTTTTATTGCCATTTTTGTTTGTTTATTTATTATTGAAATTTTAGATATTCATATTTTGCTAGAATTTGGAGTTTTTTGTCTAGGTATTTTGACTTGCTCATTGACGCTAATAGCTGGAAATAGACGAGATAAGTATATTCAAGAAATTACCCATTGTGTTTCACAGCTTGCCAATGGAAACCTAGAAGCAAGAATTACAAATATTCAAGATAATGGTGCTTTGGGCAATCTGTCGTGGGCATTTAATGATTTGGCTGACCAAGTGGAAGCCTTTGTTAGAGGGGGGTCTTCCGTTATTACTGCCGCAAGCAAAAAACAATATTACAGAAAATTAAATTCTGCAAGCCTAAAAGGAGCTTTTTCTTATGTGGGACAGCTGATTAATAAAGCCTCTTATGCGGTTGAAGAAGCAGATAAATTGGGCGCAAGAGGTTTAATCGTGAATCAGATTTCTAAACAAAGCGCAGTGAGTTTGAAGAAAGATTTAAATTCAATTTCTACAAATCTAAATGTTGTAATTTCGGTAATGAATGAAACTTCTGAAGAGGCGAAAACGATTTCTCAATCCTCCAATCAAGGAATGCAGAATGTCCAAGTGATTGTGAATAATTTTTCCAACCTCTCCTCTATGATGTCGCAAACTTCACAATCCTTTGAGTGTTTCACAAAACGAATTAAAGAAATTGATGCATTTGTTTCTTTGATTAAGGAGATTACTGACCAAACTAATTTACTCGCCCTTAATGCCGCAATTGAAGCAGCAAGAGCAGGAGAACACGGAAGAGGATTTGCAGTCGTTGCTGATGAAGTCCGAAAACTAGCAGAGCGCGCCACGAAAACCGCGTCAGAAATCTCCTCTACCACACAGGTAATCAACCAAGAAATGGACGAGATTTCAGGCTATGTTAAAGAGATTGATACCATTACAAATGATTCCAATGAATTGATGATTTCATTCAATGAGACTTTTGGCGCAATGGATAAACAAGCGGCTTCTTTATTGGATTCTATTTCGCATACCAATAAGACTTCTTATATTGCATTGCTAGAGTTGGATTGTATTTTGAAAAAATTTGCCTCCTATTCCGCTGTGATTACAAATGAGATTCCACAGATGGCTTCACAATGTGATATTGGAGAAAAATCTTTGATAGATAAGAGCATTTGCCAAAAAATCTTTGATTTTGATGAAAGTATCCAAGAGTTTTTAGAGTTTATTAAACTCGGTAATTTTACAGAGAATCAAGAACAATTACAAACATATTGTCAAAAATTTGAAGCTAAAAGCGCGGAAGTTTATCAGCAGCTTCACGCAATTCCCTAATGTTAATGATTGCTTTTGATGGAATCCTTAAGGATTCGTAGCAATTGGTTTGAAGTGCAAATTGCTTTATGTTTTTAATCTTCTCCTGCCCACCGAAAAACGATTTTGCGCAAGATTCTTTCTAGCATTTTTCGCAAAGGTCTCCAATGCATTACTGCACCGCCCAAAAGCCCAAATAAACTACCAATTGTAATATCTAGGATTCTTGCCTTGATAATCAAATCTGGGTCATAATTCATAAAGCTTGCAACTTCTGCCAAATAAGTGGAATAAGGGGTTAAAAATACCATTGCTAAAGCATAATTCCTAACTGTTGTTAATTCCGCAAAAAACATTAATGTCATCATCAAAAGCGCAAATTGAATTGGGCTGAAACTAAAGTGCAGCAAGAAATAAGCGAAGCTTACGCCTAGAATCGTGCCCAAGATTCTTTGTGTCTGTTTAATCCAAATCTGTTTAAAAGTAACTGCTGTTAAGATGGCAGCACAACTTACCCCCACCCAATAGCCTCTTTCTAATTCCAAAAAGTTTTGGAAAATCATAGAGGCACTGACAAAAAACGCGATGATAATAGGGTCAATAATAATCACGCCAAAGCCAAATTCTCCGATTTTTGGAGTTGGTTTTGGAGGATGTTTGAAGAGGTAAATTACACTTAAAGAATACAGCAAAACCATCACATTGGCTACCATTGTTCCAAGTGCGACAAGCCCAATAGCAAAAGGATAGTCTTTGACTTCAAAAGGAATATAAGTGCCAAGAATCATCGCAAAGGTAAAGAAAAAGAATCCTGGCGCGCCAATGCTAAAATAGCGCACGACTTGCGCGCCTATCATCGTAACAAGAAAAACGATGAATGGAATTAGCGCAGGAAAGGCTTGTCCAATCAGTCCAAGCGTAAAGGAAGCAACAATTCCAAAAGCACTCGCCATACATAAAATCATTTTATGGTGAATTGGAGTGTCAGGAACATAAAGAAAAATATTGGTGCCGATGATTGCCACAAGTCCCAAATCAGGACGATTAAAAAAAGCTGCAATAAAAAGCACGATTGCAACACTTAATCCTGCAAAAAATGGCATTTGCCATAATCTATCGCTAGGATTCCAAGTGAAAATGAGCTTAATATTCTCTTGAATTTTTTGTAAAAAATTCATTCAAACTCCTTAAAGTTGTCGTTAAAATTATAGCATTCAACAAGAATTGTAAAGTTTTTAAGATTTGCTATAATACCAAAAACTAAAGGAATCTTATGAAAATTATTGCAAGTAATTTTAAGACAAACCACACACGCAAAAGCACTTTACAATTTTGCGAGAATTTAGAAAAGTTTATTGCAAAAAATCAAACACAAAATCAATCCTTTCCACATCAAATTATGATTTTTCCCCCACAAAGCGCACTCTTAGAAAATCGCTTTAAGAGTTTTCAGGTTGGAGCGCAAAACGCCTACCCTACAAAAAACGGCTCTTACACAGGAGAAATTGGTTTGGAGCAATTAGAGGAGTTTGGGATTCAAACACTTTTGATTGGGCATAGTGAGAGGCGTGAGATATTAAAGGAATCGCAAGAATTTTGCGCAGAGAAATTTAGGTTTTTTAGTCAGTTGGGATTTAGAATTTGTTATTGTATTGGGGAGTCGCAAGAAATCAAACAACAAGGTATTGAAGCGGTTTTGGAGTTTTTGGAATCCGAATTTGAAGGGATTAATTTAAATTCACCTGATTTAATTGTTGCCTATGAGCCGATTTGGGCGATTGGCAGTGGGGTAAGTGCAAGTTTGGAGGAAATCACACAAATTCACACACGCTTAAAGCAAAAATTAGGTAAAATTCCGCTTTTGTACGGCGGAAGCGTGAAACCCCAAAATGTGCGTGAAATTCTCTCCCTAAATGGTGTAGATGGTGTGCTTATTGGAAGTGCGAGTTGGGAGATTTCAAGCTTTTGTCAAATTTTAGATAATTCCATTGATTTAAGGAGTAAAGAATGATTATGCAAGGAAAAAAGGGCTTGATTGTCGGTGTGGCAAACAATAAATCTATTGCGTATGGAATCACAAAGGCACTCAAAGAGCAAGGTGCGACAATCGGCTTAACCTATATGAATGAACAAATTCAAAAACGCGTGTTTCCCATTGCGGAAGAAATCGGGAATTCCAAGTTTGTTTATGAGCTAGATGTAAGCAAAAAGGAGCATTTTGCGCTTTTGCGTGAAAGTATCAAGCGAGATTTTGGAACATTGGACTTCTTGGTGCATAGCGTTGCTTTTGCTCCTAAAGAAGCGTTAGATGGGAGCTTTTTGGATACAAGCAAAGAAGCCTTTAATGTTGCAATGGAAGTTTCAGTTTATTCGCTTATTGAGCTTTGCCGCGAACTTAAACCTGTACTAAGCCCCAATGCTTCAATTCTTACACTAAGCTATCTAGGAAGTGTCAAGCATGTTGCGCATTATAATGTAATGGGCGTTGCTAAGGCTGCTTTGGAATCTAGTGTGCGTTATCTAGCGCACGATTTAGGGAAAGAAGGAATCCGTGTCAATGCGATTTCAGCGGGACCAATTCGCACGCTTGCCGCAAGTGGAATCGGAGATTTTCGCTTCATCTTAAAATGGAATGAGGCAAATTCACCATTGCATAGAAATGTAACAATAGAGGAAGTAGGCAACTCTGCAATGTATCTCCTATCCCCTCTTGCAAGCGCGGTTACAGGCGAGATTCATTATGTGGATTGCGGTTATAATATTATGGGAATGGCAGCTGTGGAGGAAAAGGACGGCAAGGCTACTATGGTTTGGGATTCTTATAAATGACGCAAGATTATAAACAAAGTTGTAAGAGCGTTGTAGATGAATTTTTAAAAAATGCAACTAGATTTGACTTTGGCGAATACGAAATTTTGGACTATAATGAGTTTTTGTATTCTTTTGAAATTAAAGTTATTAATGAATTAGACATAGAGTCTAAATATAAAATACTCACAGGTTTGCATAAAGGTAATAGTGGAGATTTTTTCTTTACAGACGAAGAGTCTTTAAGAAATAAAATGAGTATTTATTTAAAGGCTGAAATTAACGATAGTAAAAACCTTGATTTGCTAAAGAGCCTTATACAAGATGGCGGATTTGCCACCTTTAAAAAAGATAAAAACATTAGAGAAATTGAGCCGAAGTTTTATTATAGTCATATTTGTAAAGAATGCGATGGAGATGGCGAAGTAGTTTGTGATAATTGTGGTGGTGGAGGCAAGGTTTGCAGTGGAAGCGGTAAAAAAACTTGTAATTCTTGTAATGGAAGTGGTCGAACACGATTTGTCTTTAATGGGGAATCTCGCATAGTATCTTGTAATGCTTGTGGCGGCAGTGGTAAAAATAGATGTTCTGACTGCCAAGGTAGCGGAAAAAACATTTGTAATGTTTGTCGTGGAAGCGGTGATGTAATTTGCGAGATTTGCGATGGGGAAGGTCATCTTACTGATGTTTATACGATTTTTCTTTATGCAAAGCCGGATTATACTCTAATCTTGCAAGAAAACACGCAAAATTTCATCAAAGAGGCTTTGCAAAAAACACTCCTTTACAATATGGATTCATTTGGCTCAATCAAGCGACTTACACTAACAAGCGATGAAAGAACAAAACAAATTGAAGAAGTCTATGAATCCGCTGTGCCATTTGCAACCTTTAGTATTCGCTTAAATGATAGCGAGAATAATTTTATCCTTTATGGTAGAGATGCAGAAATATTTGATGCGGGCGGAATCTTAGATAAGATTTTGCAAGCAGATTTGAATAAACTTGTAAAAAGTGCGCAATTTACTTTTGCAAATCCTTTTGCACCTTTTGTGTTTGCAATTCCTCTAAAAATGTTTTTAAAATCAGAAAAAAATATGGATATTATCTCGCACGATGCGCTACATAGAGGCAAAACGTTACAAGAAGCATTGGATAACCTAGAGCCATCAGATAATCCCCATGATACATTGGATAATCGCGTGAATAAATGTTATGAGTTGTTGGGACGCACATTTAGTAAAGATTATATTCAAACTACATTACAGACGCTATCAAAGGCTATTTCTCGCATCAACTCTATTTCAAAAGTGAATTGGTTTGTCTTGGCATTTTCCCTTTCTGCCTTTATGGTTATTCTTAATAGGGTTGGAATCTTTTATTCAAGTCAAAAATCTTTTACTTTTAAAGATGGTAATATTCTTTATTTGAATCCATCTATTTACAATGCAAATGGCTTGTTTGATTTGAATAATTTTATAAATTTAATCGCTTTTATGCCCTTTATTTGGATTATTTTTATCTTTATATGTATCGTTGGCATAGGTGCAGTTTGTAACAAAATTTATTGGAGATTAGTTGGTGGCAAGATATTTTCCTTTTGGATTCTAATTTTTTGTGGTCCTTATCGTGCTTTATTTCTAGCAAAATCCCTTTGTGGATATTTTGCGCTGTGTTTATTCTTTTATCTCTGCCCGATGTATTTTAAAAACGAAAAACTATATGGCATTTTTGCCAAAGAAGAGACTTTGCAAATTTACAATGCAACAAAAATAATGTTTGAAGTTATTGGCGTCCATCTTGCGAAGTTTTTTGCGTTGGTGTTTGAGGGTGTGAGTTCCCTTTGGCAATTTTTAATTGGATTATTTTTAGGAGAGAATTGTGGAATCGCAATTAATGGCTTTGGCGATTGAGACTTATAAAATTACGCTTACCCTTTCTCTCCCGATGTTACTTGTCGGGTTGGTAGTGGGCTTGATGATTAGTATTTTTCAAGCCACGACGCAAATTAATGAGATGACGCTTACTTTTGTGCCAAAGATTCTAGCGGTGATTGTTGTGATTATCTTTACAATGCCTTGGATGTTGAATATGCTAATGGACTTTACGACAAGAATCTTTAATCTAATGCCAAGCTTTCTTTTTTAGATTCCAATGTTTCAAAAAATTGTAGATTTTTCGTGTTATACGAGCGTGCGGATTGGCACACGGCTTGCATTAAATTATATAGAATCGCCCCAAGATTATATTGCTCTCTTGGAGCAGGCTTCCCCGCAAATCATCGGCAAGGCAAACAATCTATTGATTGCTCCAAATGCTAAGAATCTCTGCGTTTTAAGCAAAGCATTTGATTATATTAAGGACTTAGGAGATAGTTTGGAAGTTGGTGCGGCTACACCTAGCGGCAAGCTATTTTCCTATGCTAAACGCAAGAATTTGGGAGGGTTTGAGATTCTTTGTGGATTGCCCGGAAGTATGGGCGGAATCCTCAAGATGAATGCGGGACTAAAAAGCTATGAGATTCAAAAAGTAACACTCGGAATCTTGCAATTAGACTCTTTGGGTAAGCTTGATTTTAAGGGTGTAGAGAACTTAGGGTTAAGCTATCGTAGCAGTCAGATTGAGGGGCTAATTTTTGCTGGGATTTTTAAAAAACAAAGTGGTTTTAGAGCTGATTTGGTGGAGGAATGTATAAAAATGCGCCAAAATCAGCCCACAGAGCCTAGTTTTGGGAGTTGTTTTAAGAATCCTAAAGGGGATTTTGCAGGGAGATTGATTGAAGCAGTGGGGCTAAAGGGTGTGCGATTTGGTAAAAACAAAAGCCTATGTTTTAGCGAGAAACACGCGAATTTTCTTGTTAATCTTGGGGATTCTACCTTTGAGGAAGCGTTAGAACTGATAGAGATTGCAAAAGAAAAAGTGCAAAAGGAACGTGGAATCGCACTAGAAAATGAAGTGCAGATTCTGCGATAATGGAGGGAAAATGCGGCGCAGTGATTTTGATTGCAAAGATTTGGGATTCATACAAGAGTTTTTAAACAAAATAGAATTTGGTACGCTCGTGATTCCTGATAGCATTCCCTATGCTGTGCCACTTAGCTTTTGCTATGAGGATTCTAAGATTTATCTACACGGCGCAAAGGCGGGGCGCAAATATGAGCTTCTAAAACATAATCCAAAAGTCTCCTTTAGCGTGGCAAAACCTTATGCTTATATTCCCTCAAGTTTTTTGAAAGGAACGATGATTCCGACACAATTTTTCTTTTCTGCCCTTTTAGAGGGGCAGTTTTGTGTCGTGGAGGATTTGGAGGAGAAAAAGCATATTTTAACGCGTCTTGTGCGCAAATATGAGCCTAAAAATTCTCAAATGAGTATGGAGAGTGGGCAGTTTGTCGGTAAGGAAAAAGGCACTTTTGTAGGAAAAATTTTAGTGGAATCTTTAAGTGCGAAAGCAAAATTTGGTCAGAATCTTGAAAGTGCGGAATGGGAGCAAATTATGCAGGATTTAAAGAACCGCAAAGAGAAGCGGGACGCAGAGACAATAGAGCTTATGCAACGATTTGTAACAAAATAGCAAAACATATAAAGTTTTTTCTAAAATTAACCGATATTTTTAAGAATAAATTTCTATAATGATTAAATATTTTTTAACAAAGGGTTTTTTGTGCGTAAAATAGTTTTGGGTGTGGTATTGGTTTTTGGATTGTGTGCGTATGCGAGTCCAAAGATAAACAATGAGGCAGATGTGTTTGAAAAAAAAGTTGCATTAAAATCTGATGATTCTAAAGATATAATGGCAAAACTTATCAGAAAATGCGTTCCTGATAGATATGGAAACTACCATTGTTTTATTGTAGCGGTATAAAATAAGGAGTAATAATGTTTGTAAATGGCGCAGGAAGCATTGTTTCTTCTAAGGTTTATCTAGCAGCAAATGCTCGCACACAGGCGACATTAATGAATGAAGAAAGCCAAGATTTGCAACTAAAACCACAAGAAAAAGAAATCAAAGAATCCATAAAATCAAAGTTAGTTGGGGATTCTAACTACCAACTCGTGCTTTTTGATGACCCTACAAGTGGAGAGCGCGTGAGTGCTTTAATCTCTAAAGAAAATATGGAACGATTGCAAGAAAAGTTCAACAAAAAAGACTTTTTTGCTAGAGAAGATGGCAATATGCGCTTAAGTGGCAAGGCAGAAGCGTATGTTAGTGGCTGGTATGCGGAGATAATGGGCAATGTGGGGGGAGCAAAAGCGGATTTGAATCAAGATGGGAAGTTTTCAGAAAAAGAAAGAGAGCTTCTGAGAGATGGTTATAGTTTTGAGTTGAGCCAAAGCCAATCGTTTGGCAATCCAATTTCTGTACTTTTGGTAGAGGGCAATACTAAAAGTGATGATACAGAAGTGCGCACCATAGAGGATTTACTAGATAATTTCATCTCTCAAGACAAAGATTTAAATGGCAAAATCAGCGTTCAAGAACATTTTGAAGTAACGCGTGGCAGCTTATATAGCGCGTTGAAGGGGATTTTGGAATCGCAAGAAAATCCTTTAGCAGAAATGGTTGCACAATCCCAAGAAGCAAGTCTCACAACCCCAAACAAAGAGGAGTTAGATGTCTCTGCAATGGAAGAGGCGATGAGACTTCTTGCAAAAATCAAGCAGAGTGGCAATCTCAATGCGCTTTCACCGGAGGAGCAGGCATTGGTGAGGCAGTATTTTGCAGGAGAGGTGGAGCAAATCAAGCAGCAAAGCCAAGATGCTGATATGATAAATCAGCATTTGGATAGTAAAATCCGCGATTTTGTGGAGCAAATGGGTTCTAGCGAAAGCTTGATTCTAAGCACAAAAGCGTAACTTCATTCTTGCGATTTTTTCTTGTATAAGGAAGCAAGCGGACGAAGTAATCCCCCATAATCTTTTAAACTAAGTGTTAAAAGCAAGGTTTTATATTATAGATTGCTACAAATTGTGTTGTAATTCTTGTGATAACAATTTCCTCCCCCGTCAAGTGGAATCTTGCAAGGAGTTAGGATAGCAGATTTTGATATACTTGCATAGTTTTCTCTCCCATTGCGACGAGAGAGAAATTTTTACAAATAAAATCACGAGATGGTAGGATTCTTCTCTCTTTTCTAATTAGCAATTCTAATGCTTCTATAAACTCCTCTAAGTTTGGATTTTGCGTGAGAATGAAATTTGGCTTACCTTGAGAATAAAAGTGCAAATCCGCGATAGACCCTATATTGCCTGCAATACTTGGAATTTCCATAGCGAGAGCTTGCATTAGGCTTTGTGGCACACCCTCATTTCTATCGCTAGTAAGCATAAATATATCCAAAGTTGCCAAAAATTCCGCAGGATTTTCAATGTGTCCAAGCAAGCGCACGATTTCTTGATTTGCCGCCTGATTGACTTCCTTTGCAAGATTTTCTAAACACACTTGTCCATCTCCGCTACCTGCAATCACAAAAAATACATCGGGATATTTTTGGCAAATTCCACGTGCGACTTCAATAAAAACATCTTGTCTTTTCATTGCGCGCAAAACGCCTAAATTGCCTATAATCAATTTATTTTGTGGGAGATTGTATTTTGTTTTCATTGCTTCTTTGTTATATTTTTCTTTGTAAAAAGTTTCTGTATCAATGCCTGTGGGTATAGAGAGAATCCTCTCTGGTTTGATACGATTTTCTCGTATCATTGCTTCACGAATACTTTCTCCTGTGGTAATGATGAAATCTGCTAGGGAGTTAATAAAGTTTAAGCGCGAGGGGTGAATTTTGTTAGATAAATGTCTTGTGCGGATAAACTTCGCTCCGCTCCCGATACTAGCTAATCCACCCAACCAAGTATCTATGCCACTATGCGTGTTGATAATATCAAAGTTTCTCGCGATTTTATGGAGTTTGTAGATGCTCTCTATGTCGGTTTTGCGCCTAAAGGGTAGGGTAAAGGTGGTAAAACCATATTCTTTTGCTTTGGGTAAGATTCTAGCGTCCTCTTTGGTAGCAAGCGCAAGATGGCAGCCACGCCTACGCATTTCTTGCATTTCGTTTAGAATCCGAATCTCCTGTCCGCCAAAGCCACCCGACCATTCTGTGTGTAAAATGCGCATTATTTTTTCCTTGTGAGTGCTTCTAGTAATGCAAGTGGATACAATGTATGTTCTAGTTTGTGGATACGCGCTTCATAGGATTCTAAGCTTTCTCCCGCAATTTTTGTGATTGCTCCTTGTGCAATGATTTCCCCGCTATCTAGTTCTTCGCTGACATAATGCACACTCACACCTCCTAGGCGCATAGGTGAGTTGTAGGATTCTAAGATTCCGTGCGCGCCTTTGAAAAGGGGCAAAAGTGAGGGGTGGATATTGATAGCGCGAATCTTTTGCGTAAAAATCGGTGTCAAGATTCGCATAAATCCAGCCAATACGCATAAATCTAGTTTAAATTCTTGCAGGGTTGTAATTAATTGTGCATCAAATTCCTCTCTTGTTTTCCCTGCATTCTCAATCACTTCTGTGGCGATTCCTAGTCTTTTGGCGCGCGTAAGTCCAAATGCGTCGCTTTTGTTACTCAAAGCCAAGACAACCTCCACCTTAAAGGCTTTGTTGGAATGTTTGCCCTTTGCGCAATCGGGTTCTATTATTTTAAATGTATGCGCTAATCCTCCAATCAAGAATCCCTCAATCAAAACATCTCCAATCAAGAATCCTCCAATTGTGCTTTGTTTTATATTTTCGGGTCGTTTGCTAGGGAGAAAGCATTTTTTGTGCAAAGATTTGATGAGTGCCTCTAAATTGCTTCCATTGCCGCTAAATAAAATAGCGATTCTTTTTGTTTCCATAGAATCTCTTTTAGGCAAAAAAATGCGGGTGTGTTTGTTTGAGTTGCTTGAGATTCTGTAAAATCTCATTGACACCATATTCTACGCTTTGCTCATCTAATCCGTCAATATAAGCGTCTAATGCCTCTTGCATAGAGGATTCTTTCACACCGCTTAAGATTAACGTCACGCAAAGCATATCGCTTAATTGAATGGATAACTCCTCCACTTCTTCTTCTAGCTCTTTGATTCTGTCTTTATTCATATTCTTCTCCTTTTAAGATATTTTGCACACACTCTTTAATATTATCATAGATAAAACTTTCTTTAAAACCATCTATTTTGCCACCACTTGCATTTGCGTGTCCTCCTCCATTGAAGTAATTTTTCGCTAAAACACTTACATCGCAAGCATTATTGGCACGCAAGCTTACATTTCCACGCGCACTCACATCTATGAAGAAATCAAAGTGTGGATTGTTTTTTAAAAATAAGTTTGCAAGCACGGAGATATTGCCAATGCTATAACTCAAAAATCCTCTATATTGCTTCCAATATATACTGCAAGATTCTGCTTTTTGCGCCAAAAGCTCGCTTTGGTATTTTGAGATTAGATTATCAAGTGTGGCACTTAACAAGCTGCCTTTCAAAAAGCATTTTTTCATCTCTAAAATTGCATTATCTAGCAGAATTTCTCCCTTTTCTTGTCCAAGAAATTTTGCGGATTCTTTTAATAAAGCAAGTTTGTATTCGCGGTCTTCTTTATCAAACATAAAGCGATTGAGCTCTTTGCATTCTACAATCATTCGCATTGCGACTTTGCCAAACTCAAAGGCATAACCCTCTTCCAACCATAAATCCACACTATTAATCATTTTCACCATTGGTTCAAGCCATTGCCTTACAGAATCGCAAAGCCCATAACGCGTAAGCAGTGTATCATAAACGATATGTGTAGCACATCGTTTGGTGTCCAAAAAATACCATTCATAAGTTTGTGCGCATTCTTGCCCGCTTTTGTGGTGGTCTAATAACTCAAAAGTGATTTGGAATCCATTGAGATTTAGCTCTAGGACGGATTGCACTAATCTTTCGCATTCATCTGATGTGAGATTCAAATCACTAATCAAAATGTGTGCTTCTTTTTCTTTGGGATTCTTTGCTTTTGTGTATTTGATTTGCCGATAAATTTCCTCTAGGCGCGCACTAACTTCTTTGCCATAGTTGGCATTATAAAAAAACATTAACAAGGAATCGGACGCAAACGCGCGTGTATAGATTTCGCGACTTACCATTTGACAACCATAGCCGTCTAAGTCAATATGAGATAAATGGTAGATTTGCATATTTTTCCTTACAGAGCGAACTCAACCGTACCCAAGATTTCATATTTGCTTTGATAATCAATCTCTGCGGTGCTTAAAACAATCATATTGCGTCCAAAACCATATTGCTCAAGGAAAATCGCTAAAGGCTTTCTTAGCACCATAGAAGTGCCGCCGATGATTGTTGGCACAGCACCCATAGACGCGCCTTTTTGGAGAGAAATATTAAATGCGTCAAGTAAGTTTTGCGATTCTGTCGGGCTTAGGCGTAACCTTTGTCCCATTTTTTGTTGGTCTGGCAAACGTTCTAGCAAGAATTGTTCTAATGCCGGAGAAAGGATAAAATAGCGCAAGATTCCGTCGTCATTTTGAAAATTATGCGTAATGAGTCGTTTTAGGCATGCGCGGACATATTCTGTGAGTGTTGGCAAATCACCTTTGTAGGCTGGATAGCCATCTGCAATGGCTTCAGCAATGCTTAACATATCTTTAATTGGAATTTGTTCGTGCAACAGCTCTTTTAGGATATGTTGAATCGTGCCAACGCCTACACCTTTGATTTCCTCTGCTAAAATCGGATAATCTTTGCCTAGTTTTTCAAGCAGATTATACACTTCTTGACGTGTGAGTAATTCCTCTGCGTGTTGTTTAATGAGTTCTTGAATGTGTGTGCTAATCACGGTTGCACCATCAATGGTTGTGTAACCCTCAATAATTGCGTCTTCTTTTTTGCTTTCATCTATCCAATAAGCGTCCAAGCCAAACACTGGCTCTTTGGTTGGGATTCCATCAGGTAATTCCCCGGCAAATCCGCTTGCAGCAACCGCAAGATATTTATCTGTCATTACTTTACCATGACCAATTTCAATTTCTTTAAGCAAGATTTGGTATTCATCAGGAGGTAAATTCAAATCATCTCTTAAATGCACCATTGGCACGAGGATTCCATATTCTGTTGCCATTGTTTTACGGATTTGGCGGATTTTATTCACGAGCTCGCCTCCTTGCGCAGGGTCTGCAAACTTGATGAGCTGATACCCAAGCCCCACACGTAAGATTTTGACTTTGAGCGCGTTATCAATCTCTGCTTCATCGCGTTTTTTGCGCTCTTCCTCATTTTCTTTGGGAGGCTGTTTTGCTGCTTGAGTGGCGGCGGCTTGCTGTCTTGCTTGTTTGCGTTGAGGGAGATTGTCAGAATCTTGCAATTCCCCCTCTTTGGTTTTATCGGCTTTTTTTATTTTTTTAAAGAGTGATTCTACATATTTCCACACTTCTCCCTCTTTCTGCTTGCTTAAAAGTAAAGCAAGGCTTAAAAACAGCAAGCCTACAAAACCTAATGAGAGGGTAGGTAAGCCCGGCACGAGAGCAAAAAGCAATAAAATGCAGCCCACAATTAAAAGTGTTTTAGATTCGTTGATGAGTTGGTCAATAATCCCTGAAGCAAAGTTTTCACCCTCTTTGCTAAAACGCGTTACAATGATACCTGTGGCGGTGGCGACAATGAGTGCAGGGAGTTGCGAAACCAAACCATCACCAATCGTTAGGATTGTGAAAGTGGAAGCAGAATCTGCTATCGTCATATCTTTTTGAAAAACGCCGATGAGGAATCCACCAATGATATTAATGAGCGTGATAATAATTCCAGCAATTGCATCGCCTTTGACGAATTTGTTTGCACCATCCATAGAACCATAGAAATCTGCCTCTGTTGCTAGGGCGTCGCGTCTTGCTTTTGCCTCCTCTTGTCCAATGATTCCAGAGTTTAAATCCGCGTCAATCGCCATCTGCTTGCCCGGCATTGCGTCTAGTGTAAAACGCGCTTTAACTTCAGAAACCCTTGTAGAACCATTAGTTACAACCATAAAGTTGATAATGACTAAAATAATAAATAAAATGATTCCAATAACATAATTTCCGCCCACAACAAATTGTCCAAAGGCATTGATAATATCGCTCACTGCTTCAGGACCTAAATGCCCATTGCTTAAAATCATTCTTGTTGTTGCGATATTAAGAGCAAGGCGAAAAAGAGTAATAATTAGCAAAAGCGTAGGAAAAGCGGAAAAATCTGTGGGTTTTTTGACATACAATGCTATGAGGATAATGAGTGCCGAAAGTGCAATAGAAATGGCTAGGAAAAAATCCAATAAAGAACTTGGAAGTGGCACAATGATGATTGCTAAAATCGCAATAATAAAAAAGACAACCGTTAAATCTTTTGAGCCTGAAAGAAAAGATAAAAAGGGCATAATCCTGCTTAATAAAGACACTTTTTTATCTGCTGTTGCCAAATCTACTCCAAAATAAATAAATCAATCTGTAATTTTAGTCGTTTTTAGCCGATAAAATCAAGAAAATTGTTAAAATTTTAGCGCATTTTTACATTTTTATGATAAAATCGCAAATTTTATTTAATTATACCAATCAGGAGGTCAAAATGGCTCAAGATTCGGCGAAAAAGAGAGAAATTACTTCTACTTTTGCTAGAAATCCCAAAGATACAGGTTCTACAGAGGTGCAAATTGCTTTGCTTAGTGATAGGATTAAAACACTTACACAACATTTAAAGGTAAATCCAAAAGATCATTCTAGTCGTTTAGGACTTAGAAAGCTTGTTTCTCAAAGAAAAGGCTTACTTACTTATTTGCGTCGCAAAAATTTCAAAAGCTATGCAAATGTGATTGAAAAATTAGGATTAAAAGACAGAGGTTAATCTCTGTTTTTGTTTTTGTGTTCTTTCCCTGCTAAACTTTAAAAAGTTTTCCCACTTTCGCCAAGCTATATTTTCTTAAAGTGAGATGAGCTATAATTTAAAATTTTGAAAATAGGGCGTAGAAGTTGAATGCAATCTTTAAAGAATTAATGGAATCTTGGGAAGTTTCTCTAGCAGACCAAAACATTTATTTGCAGAGTGCTTACACTAAAAGTTTCCCCAAAAATTATAGAATTTTAAAAGGCGAGCAATGTCGCGGACTTGTTTTGATATTAGATGGTGCTTTGCGGACATTTATCGTTTCTCCAAATGGCAAGGAAATCAATCTTTTTGTTCTAAAAAATAGTGAATTTTGTATTCTTTCTGCTACTTGCATTTTAAAAAATATTCATTTTGATGTTTGTTTGGAGTTCATTCAAACTTCCAATGTGTTAATTTTACCTAGCAAGATTTTTGACGAATTAAGTCTTAAGTATCCCATTGCTAAACAATTTCAGACAGAACTTATTGGAGAACGTTTAAGTCGCGTTGTGTCATCTTTGAGCTCTCTTGCTTTTGAATCTTTGGAGGATAGGGTTTTGAATTTTTTGCGTTCTGTTTTGCGCCGTGAGGATTCAAAGGACTTTAAAACGCTTTATATCACACACGAAGAGATTGCCAATGCGTTAGGAAGTGCGCGTGAGGCAGTCTCAAGAGTGTTAAAGGAGCTAGAAAAGCAGGGCAAACTCAAAACAAGGAGAGGAATCATTGAGCTATTTTGATAAATTGCTTGAGATTCCAATTCCAAGCTTAAAGGCGCGCAAGCCAATAAGGAATATTTGCCTGCTCTTGCGCAACACTCGTTGTATTGCCGTGTCCGGGTAGAATCAGTAGATTTTCTTTTCTCTCCATAAATTTTTCTAAACTCGCTTTCATTGCGCTATGAGAGGAATAAGGAAAATCGCTGCGTCCAATGGAGCGATGAAAGATAAAATCTCCGCTAAACATTACTTTTTGTTGGGACAAAGGTGGAATCTCACTTTGTGATGATGCGTTTTGCGCAGATGTAGAATCTGTATTGGTTAATTTAGAACTAAGCACAATCACGCTGCAACCCGGAGTATGACCGGGATAGCAAGAAAATTCTACGATAAAATTACCCAATGTGTAGTGATTTTCTCTGCCTAGATTCTCTGTATTTGCAGTTTTTCTCTCTATGGTTTCACTCTCTTTGCCACCCACAAGCAAACTAGGAGTAGATTGGGGTAGCCCGGTGCTAAAGCAGTCTTCTGTTAGCATAAAAGCATCTTCTAGCGGACAAAGTAGCGGAATCTTACCAAAATATGAAAGGAGCTCGGTGTTACTCCAAACATGGTCAAAATGCCCGTGTGTATTCAAAATTGCAAGCGGTTTTTTGCTCTCTAAGGTTTCTATTACCCAAGTGCTTGCGCCGATTCCCGGGTCAATAATCAATGCTTCATCAGTTTGCTTATCTATCGTAAGGTAGCAATTTGTCTGATATTCTCCAAAGGCTTTGCACAAAATCATAAAAGAATCATTCTCAAAAAGAATCATAGATTTTCCTTAAAATTTCTCGAAATCTTGCGAATCTTAACGCAAAATCGCTAAAATAATACCAAAAAAGGCGGATAAAATGACACAAAATCTAATGCAACCTCAAGAGCGATTCTATCCTGCTACGCCAGATTTCCGTGATGCGTTTGGCAGAGATAGAGACAGAATCATACACAGCTCGTATTTTAGACGCTTAGAATATAAGACACAAGTGTTTATTAATCATAGTGGAGATTATTTTCGCACGCGTTTGACACATTCGCTTGAAGTGAGCCAGATTGCACGCACTTTAGCGAAAAATTTGGGATTAGATGAGAATCTTGCGGAAGCCATTGCGCTAGCTCACGATTTGGGGCACACGCCTTTTGGACACGCAGGAGGAGATGAACTAGACAAAATAATGCGTCATTATGGCTTTCATCACGGGTTTGACCATAATTTCCAATCGTTTCGGGTGGTAACAAAACTAGAGAAGCGGTATAAAGATTTTGAGGGTTTGAATCTTTCCTTTGCGACTTTGGAGGGAGTCTTAAAGCATTCTTATCCTTATGAAAAATCGTTTATCAATTCCAATTTGCAAAATTTCTTTCGCGTGGAATTTCACCCAAGTTTAGAAGCGATTCTTGTAGATTTATCCGACGAGATTGCGTATATTAGCGCGGATATTGACGATGGCATTAAATATGGCTTGATTGGCTTTGAGGATTTAAAAGAAAACGCATTAGTCGCGCGCGCCTTAGAGTTTGTGGAGAGAGAGGAGGGGATTGTGCGTCATGATTCTATCTTTCGTCATCGTTTCACCTCACGTTTGATTACAATGCTTGTTTATGATATTTTGGATAATCACAAGCCCTTTGCGCAGGATTCTGTGCAGTGCTTTACTACTCTTGCTAAGGAATCTTTGCCTATTTCTCACACAACAACAATAGAACAAGAGATAAAAGCACTCAAAAAAATTCTTTTAAAATGTCTCTATCGTCATCAAGAAATTTACAAAAAAATGTTTATGGGCAAACGTTGCGTGCGAAAACTTTATGATTGCTTCAATAACGAAACCAATCTTTTGCCAAAGGATTTGCAAGCAAGAATCTCTAATGGAGAAAAAATCCACCGCGTTTGTGCGGATTATATCGCGTCTATGACAGACCGCTACGCCATTGCGCTTTACCACGAGTTAGGATTCTAAAATTTTGCGGTAGGTTGCTTCGCTACGCTTGCAAGGACGAGGCATTTAAGGCAAACTTTGTTTCTTTGTGTAACAATCTTAACAAGTCAAAGAAAGTTAAAAACTTTTATGCTTCATTTTAAGATTCTGTAATTTATAATGAAATCTCAAACTTTTAAAAAAAGAGAAATAATGAAAAAATTAATCTTAGGATTCTTATTAATCTTTGGAATCTCAAGCACACTCTTTGCTGAAGTAGATTTCATTGCCCTTGCAACTAATGGAGAATTTAACGAACAAAGTGCAGGTGTGAAAGTCTTAAATGATGAGGAGATGAGGCAGGTTGTAGGTGGGGCGTATTTGAGTGGCTATATTCCTAAACACTATGGCGTTGTAAATAATTTAGGGCAAAATATTTATTACACTGCATATTATCATCTTGTTTTGGAAAGTGGCGATACGCCTTATTTTAATCTTGGTTCTAACTATTATGCGGCTGTTGCTACAACTTATAACTTTAGAACAAATAGCACTTCTGCCGAAATTGTAAAAATAAACCTTAACAATTCAAGTGATGTTCAAAGGATAGATAACCAAAACGCAGTTCGTAGCAAGATTAAATCGTTTGATAATGTCTATTCTTGGATAAAAGCTGATAAAGTCAATATTAAATATTTCAAGTAAATTTGGCATACTTTTTGCTTATCCTTTATATAGATTTTATTCAAAGGATAGGCAATGCAAGTGCATTCTCTATATAACTTTTACTTTAATTCTGCAAATACAGCAAATACCGCCACTTTAGCCACGCAGGAAAAGAATGAAAAATCCATAAAGCAAGATAATGTAAAGACAAAAGAGAATCTGTATGAATTTATTAAGGAATATTCCAACATTCAAAACCTTGATTCAAGCCTAATTATAGGCAATGACAAACTCCACAAAGGAATGATGGAATATCAAGAAAGTATTAAAAATCAAGCAAAAAATACTCCGATTTCTAGTCAAGATGAATTTCAAGCAAATCTAGTTTTTCTGTTTAATCAAATGGAAAATATTTTATTGCAAGGCTTTAATGAAAATATGAATGACAAAGAGTTTCAAAATCTCTTGTCAGGCTATATGATGACAAATAGAGTAGTTTCAAAACAATCCTATGAGGATTCCACACAAGACGCCTTATAGGCTTTATCGCGGCTAAAAAATGGGAACAAGTCCGACGACTTTAAACAAAAATTATCAGACTATATGACAAACTCTAATGCCCTCGCAACCTCCATTAGCGGCTTTTTCTATCAGGCGGAATATTTTAATAAGATTCCACAAAACCAAAAAAATACTATTCAAAATGCTTTAGAAAAAGTCGCATCTTATTTATTTAATCAAGGTGGAGCTTTGGATAATAAATCTTTCAAGCTAGGAGATGCGACTATCTCTTGGAATGGGGACGATTTGCCTTTTAAGGATTATTATAAAGGGGAAGTTCAAATTGTTTTTACAAAAAGTGCTTCTCTCTCCCCCACCTTTGATTCCTCGCAAACTTTCTTTGAAGTTTTAGAGCAAAGAGACAGGCTAGAAAAAGAGAATCAAGATTTAAAAAACAAACAAGCCTCTATTGCCTATGGAATCCCACAAAATAACTTTGCAAAAACAGATTCCAAAAGTGATTCCATAATGCAAACTCTGCTTAAGGAATCTAAAGTAGGGTAAAGGGGTTTAGGATTTATTTGAAAATTACTAATCCCCCAAAAGTCCTTTGGTAAAAGCGCAGAGTTTTTCAGAAATTTCTCCCTCCTCTTTGCATACTTTGTCAATAAAACGCACAAAGGCACTTCCGACAATCGCAATTTGCACAACCCCGCGCAGAGCGTCAATTTGTTCTTTGTTTTGGATTCCAAACCCTAGCGCAATGGGCTTTTTACAATGCTTTTTCACAAGCTCAATATAGCGCATTAAGGATTCATCAATCTGCGTAGTGTCCCCTGTGATTCCATTGCGTGCGACGACATAGACAAAAGCTCCACTGATACAACTCAATCTCTCCATTCTCTTTGGCTTAGTTAAGGGTGCAATCAGCGCGATATTTTCTAATCCCAACTTTTTGGCTTTTTTAAACAACTTTTCATCATTATCTAGCGACAAATCTGGCACAATCAGCCCATAAACTTCGCGTTCTTTTGCCTTTTGCAAAAATTTTTGGATTCCATAACAAAACAAGATATTTCCATAAGTCATAATGAGCAGTTTCGTTTGCAGTTGGTTTTGCTGAAGTTTTTGTTGGAGTTGCGTGATAAATTCAAACCCTAAATCAGTGTTGAATCCCCATTGAAGCGCGACTTCACAAGCATTAGCAATCGCGATTCCATCGGCGTTTGGGTCAGAGAATGGAAACTGCACCTCTAAGTATTCCGCCCCGCCTTGCGCGATTCCAAGTGCCGCTTTGAGACTTGCTTCAAAGCTTGGAAACCCCGCAACAATATGCCCCATTAATGCAATTTTTTTCATTCTTTACTTCCTTTTGTGCTTTTGGATTCCGCACTTTGCATTTCTTGAATCTCTTGTTGCAAAAATTCCGCCCAACGCTCTTTTTGCAAGGCTTTTGCGGTGATGAAAATATCTTTGTCGCCTCTACCAGAAATATTGACAAGGATTTTTTTGTTTTTGACTTCCTTAGCAATTTTTAATGCCCCTGCTAATGCGTGGCTAGATTCTAGTGCGGCTAGAACCCCCTCATTTTTAGCAAAGAATCTCAAAGCTTCTAGTGCTTCGCTATCTAGTGCGCTTAAGAACTCCACACGCCCGATTTCCTTTAAATGCGCGAGTTGAGGACCAATCCCAGCATAATCAAGCCCTGCCGAGATAGAGTAGGTTTCTAGTAGATTGCCATATTCATCGCTTAGAAAATAGCTTTTATAGCCTTGAGCAATACAAAGATTTGCATTTTCATTGCCCATACGCGCGGCATTCTTGCCTATTTCTTTGCTCAAGCCCCCCGCTTCTACGCCGATGAGGCGCACCTTACTTTTAAGATAATGGCTAAAGAATCCCATAGAATTGCTTCCTCCGCCCACACAAGCAATCATTATATCTGGATTACCTTTGAAAAATGCCTTTGTCTGCGATTTTAGCTCCTTGCTAATAATACTTTGAAACTCACGCACAATGTCGGGATAAGGATAAGGACCAAGTGTGCTTCCAAGTACATAAAAGGTGTTTTTGCTCTCTTTGCTCCATTCTCTTAAGGCTTCATTGACGGCGTCTTTAAGCGTTTGGCTTCCGCTCTCTACGCTCCTAACCTTTGCGCCTAGTAGTTCCATATTAAATACATTGGGAAATTGTCGCTTAATATCCCGTGCGCCCATAAAAACAACGCATTCCATTCCTAGTTTCGCACAAGCCGCCGCCGTGGCTAATCCGTGCTGTCCTGCTCCTGTTTCGGCAATAATGCGTGTTTTGCCCATTTTTTTGGCAAGCAAAACTTGTCCAATTGCGTTGTTAATCTTATGCGCTCCTGTGTTTGCCAAGCCCTCAAACTTTAGATAAATTTCATTGTGCAGAAGTTTGCTAATATTTTTCGCATAAATTAATGGCGTGGGACGCCCGATGAAATCCCTATATAATGAGGATAATTCTTGTTTAAAATCACGGGATTTTAAAATTACTTTGTAACCTTTCTCCAACTCTTTTAACGCAGAGTGTAGAATCTCTGGCATATATTGTCCGCCAAATGCGTGGAAACCGCCTTCATTCTCGCCAAAAAATCCTTGTTTGGATTCTAAAAACATTTTGTGTTTCATTGCGCGTCTTTGTGTGAATTTAAAGGCGACATTCTAACAAAGATTTAAAAAATTTTGCTTTAAATTTTGATGTATCCCAATGCAGAATCGCAAGAATGCAAGAGAGTAGGGATTTAGCTACTACAAGCCTTCTAAGCGCAAATTGCTAATGCGTTTAAATCCCTCTAAAACCTCAAAAACCTCTTTAGATTCTATGATTTGCTTTGCCCTAAAGAATCCCTCTTTTAGCGATTCCACTTGCTCACACACGCACAAAGCCGCCCCGAGATTTAGCGCGACTAAATCAAGCTTAGGCGATGGCAAGGCGTTAAAAATATCCTTTGTGATTCTTAGATTCTCCTGCGCGTCCCCGCCACATAGCATAGAATAACTAGCAAAATTCAATCCAACTTCTATTGGATTAAAAATATAAGTCTTAATCGCCCCATTGCGCAACTCCGTGATTTGTGTCGGCGCACAGAGCGAGATTTCATCAAGTCCATCTAGTCCGCTAACTACCATTGCGCGTTTAATCCCTAGAATGCTTAAAGCTCTCGCCATAATCTCTGTGTAAGATTTATCAAACACACCAATTAGCTGGTGCGTAATGGGTGCGGGATTGCTTAGAGGACCGATGAGATTAAAAGCAGTCTTAAAGCCTAAGCTCCCACGAGCTGGTGCGGCGAAGCGCATAGCAGAATGGAATCTCTGCGCAAAGAGGAAGGTAAGATTTAGCTCCTCATAAGCCTTTTTTGCATTTTGTAGCTCCATATTTGGATTAATTCCAAGTGTGCTTAGCAAGTCCGCCGAGCCACTCTTAGAAGTAATGGCGCGATTTCCGTGCTTGATGATTCCAAGATTCGCCCCCTTAGCAAGTGTGGCAAGAAGCAGGGCGCAGGTCGTTGAGACATTAAAGGTTTTCGCACTACTTCCCCCTGTGCCTACCATATCAAACAGAATGCGATTCTTATCCCCAACCTCAAAGCGCACTGCCTTTTGCTTCAGCACCGAGGCGAATCCTGCGAGTTCGTATTCATCTACGCCCTTAATTTCAAGGCTTGTAAGAATGCTACCAATTTGCGCATCACTCAAATTCCCCTCTGTGAGTTCGTCCATTAGATTATAGCTTTCTTGAAAGTTCAGCGATTCTAATTTTAAGCATTTTTTAAGATAGTCTTTAATCGGAATTGGCTCACGCGCATAATGCAGGAAGTTTTGGAGCATTTTAACACCCTCTTTCGTGCCGATAGATTCCGGGTGAAACTGCAATCCTATCAAATGGTATTGCTTATGTTCCACCGCCATAACTTCGCCATCTTCGCTCACTCCGCTAATGATAAAGCATTCTGGAATCTCGTCCCTTTTGCCCACAAGCGAATGGTAACGCGCAATAGGAGTGTTTGGACTAATATGGCGAAAGATTCCTTTTTGATTATGTTTTAGCGGCTCTACCTTGCCGTGAATAATATTTTTCGCATTTTTGATTTCCACACCAAAAGCCGCTAAAATCGCCTGATGTCCTAGACAAATCCCCAAAATTGGATAGATTCCCTTAAATTTCTGCACGATTTGGATGTTTAATATGGAATCCTTAGGCGTTTTGGGTCCTGGTCCTAGCACGATATAGCTTGGATTTAGCGACTCTATCTCCTCTAGGTTAGTTTTGTCGTGGCGCAAGACTTTAATCGGATAACCAAGAGTGCTAAAGGCTTGGTAAATATTATAGGTAAAAGAATCGTAATTATCAATCAGTAAAATCACTTCTCACCCCCTAAAATCGCTTCCACTAAGGAGCGCATTTTGTTTCTCGTCTCCTCATATTCTGCGTCCTCTGATGAATCCATCACGATTCCGCCTCCTGCTTGAAGATAATATATGCCTTTTTGATAAACTGCCGTGCGAATGGCTATCGCAAAGTCCATATCGCCATTTTTGGCAAAATAACCAATCGCGCCTGCGTAAATTGCGCGTTTATGCGTTTCTTGGGATTCTATGGTTTGAATGGCTTGAATCTTTGGCGCACCGCTCACCGTCCCGGCAGGGAATGCTGCATAAAGTGCGTCTTTTTTTCTATGCGTCGTCAAATCCATTTCACCTTGCACTTCAGAGACTAGGTGCATTACTCTTGCGTATTTTTCAATCACCTTTTCTTTTGTTACGCACACACTTCCCGCCTTTGCCACTTTGCCCACATCGTTGCGTCCCAAATCTAGCAACATTAAATGCTCGGCATTTTCTTTCTCATTTGCCTTTAATTCCTCCTCTAGCTTGGAATCTTCTAGGGCATTCTTGCCTCTAGCACGTGTCCCGGCGATTGGGCGAATCGTAACTTGTGCAGAATTTAGCGCAGTCTCTTTCACGCGCACAAGCACTTCAGGCGAACTTCCGATAATCTCAAAATCCCCGAAGTTGAAATAATACATATAAGGGCTTGGATTTGCAATGCGTAGATTCATATAGGCTTGTAAAGGTGGTAGAGTGCTTGTAATCTCCAAACTTTGGCTTGGCACACATTGGAGTAAATTACCCTTATAAATTTCTTTTTTTATTGTTTGCACCATTTTTATATAATAAGATTTCTTATCTTTAGAAGTAATGGCGGAATGATACTTTTGCGTAGGTTTATCCGACAAACTCAAATGCTCTAATGTAGATACTAACTCCTGCATTCTTTTTTGAGTATCTTGCGGTTTGGATTCTCCCTTAAAACTTACACAAAGAATATAAAGTGATTCATAAAAATGGTCAAAGATGACAAAATCTCGCCCGAAAATAAAGGCATTTTCGCTCACTTCATAGAGTGTGGGATTATTAAATTCTACCTCCTCAATCTCGCTAAAAAACTCATATCCCAAATACCCAACGCCTCCTAATGGCAAATGCAGGGATTCTATCTCTGTGCTAGGGATATTCTCCGAATCTAGCTCTGGCGTTAATGTGGCAAAAGCCTCTAAGAAATCTAAAAATTTAGGATTCTGTGGCAGAGTGAAGCTGCCGATTTGTTTAATTTTGCCTAAATCGTGCTTCTTTAAATTTTGCCCACTAGAATCCTCACACAAAAAGACTTTGCCCCGCTCTTTTATGATTCTAAAAGCTTCTTTAAGCACAAGAATAGAAAACCGCCCCTTGCCGGTATCCAAAAACGCAGATTCAAGTAAAATAGGCGCATTCATTGCCTCGCAAACCATTAGAGGCGTGAGCTTGGAGGCAGAGATTTTTTGAATGCTAAAACTCGGGGCTGCTCCTTGATTTTTGGGATTTTTTAGAAACTCAAACATAACACTTCTTTATTGATTAAGGATTTTGCTCGGATTCTACAATATTAACATTAAAAAATTAATATAATCTCAAGAATTAATCTAGCAAAAAGATAAAAAATTAAAGACAATGGATTAAGAAATGCTTTTTGTTTAAAATTCTGCATATCTTATTTTAAAGAGCTAAAATGACAAGAAAATTTTTAAGTCTTGCATTAGCTAATGTTTGGACTGGCGTTGAAGGCTATGGCGGACATAGCTATGATAGTGTAAATTTGCAGGAAACAACGCAACACAATTATCATCTGAAGGAGTGGATTTAAATGGAGATAATATCGTAGATGGTTTTTATTAATTATTGGGATATTTCAAAACCTACCAACACAAGTGGAACGCTTGAATTTAAATCTATTTCTATGTAGAGAATCAAGAATCGCAAAAATCTGGTTTTGCAAATTTTAGTGATTTTTTAAGGTAAGTTGGCGTGGATTTTTATAGTGAAGAGTGGCAAACGATGTTCGTAGCACAACTTGTCTCTGCGATTCAACAATATGCAAAAGAAAACAATATGGACATTCTTAAAGTGAATTGGCAGAGGGCAAATGTAAGTTGGAATCAAAGTTTTGTGAGTGCTTCTAGTAGTGAGCAAAAAGAAATGTTAGAAAATGTGCTAGGAGTTTTGGAATCTGAAAGCGCGATTCAAAAAGGCTTGTATATGGGAGAGACAGAAAGCCCAGCCATTGACATTTTAAGCGAGATTCTGTATCATAGATTGCTTTATCTACACACAAATTCATTAAAAGGATTATAATGCAACCTAACGCAATGCCAACGATTTTAAAGGAGATTTTAGATAAAAAGCAAAAGGTTGCTTTGCGCTCTTGTGAGCGCACAACTCCGCTAAATGCGCCAAATCTTGATTCTACTTTTATGATTGCAGAGATTAAAAGGGCAAGTCCAAGTGCGGGAAATATTGGTGTGATTTCAAATCCTAGCGCACTTGCAAAAGAGTATTTGCAAGGGGGAGCGGGAGCAATTTCTGTGCTGTGTGAGAATGATTATTTCAAGGGGGATTTAGAGGATTTAAAGGAAGTTAAACTTGCAAATCCTAACGCCTGTGTCTTGCGAAAAGATTTTGTTACGCAATTAGGGCAAATCAAGGAAGCTTACGATTTTGGCGCGGATATGGTGTTGCTGATTGCTGCGGTTTTTATTGGAAAAAACAACCCCTATGGTGGGTTTTTGCAGCTACGCGCACTTTATGAAAAATGTTTGGAGTTGGGTTTAACGCCTTTGGTGGAAGTGCATAATGCGCTAGAGGTGGATTTTATCACCCCTTTGGGAGCAAAACTTATTGGGATTAATTCGCGCAATCTGCATACTTTTGTGATTGATAGAATCCAAGCCTATTGCCTCTTAAACCAAATCCAAGCAAAAAATCCGCAAAGCAAGGTGATTTTTGAATCCTCCTTACTTTGCAATTTTGATGGGTTTATTGTGGGAAATTTAGGGTTTAATGGAGTCTTATGTGGGAGTTATTTGGTAAAAAATCATAAACCCAAGCTTGCTTTAGAGAAATTAAAAAGAGCGATAGAATGTGGAAAAAACTCTCCCAATGCCTTTTATCAAAATGTCTTTAGATTGCTAAATTCGCCTTTAGGATTCTTAAAAATTTGCGGAATCACAAACACACAAGACGCACTGATGTGTGCAGAGGCTTTGCAAGAATTAAAGCCTTTTTATGCAAAGGATAAAATTGCTGCTTTAGGATTTATCATAGAGCCAAAATCTCCAAGATATATCGCAATAGAGTATATCAGAGAAATCGCAAGAGAGTTGGAGAGATTTTCTAATATTCTTAAAATCATTGTGCTAAAAGACGATGAAAACCAAATGCAAACCGCGATAGAGTTGTATCAAGAGGGCGTAGTTGATGCGCTACAACTCCATAGTGTTAAAGATTCTTGTTTTGGTGGGGTGGAGTTAAGGGAGGCGGATTTCGCCTTTTATGAGGTTTGGAATGTGGAGTGTGCAGAGGATTTGGGTAAGTTTATCAGCCCTTTTGTGCTGTTGGATTCTAAAAGTGCATTGGGTGGGGGCAGTGGGAAAGGGATTGATTTAGATGTTTTGGAATCTTTAAAGGCAAGAGTGCAAACTCTATGTGTCGCTGGTGGCGTAGGTGTGGATAATGTGGAATCCTTAAGGCAGATTGGCGCAAAAATGCTAGATATTAATTCTAGCATAGAATCAAAAGTCGGCAAAAAGGATTCTGTGAAATTGCAAAAACTCCTTGCAATTCTAAAAAAGCGAGGTGAAATGTGCGTTTAAATGGGCTTTTCATAGGGAAAATTGCAAGATATTCTTGTGGTAAAACTTCTTTTTTGAGTGCGATGAAAGGGCGTGAGGTGGAATCGCTAGAAATTACCCATCAAGGGATTGTAGGAAATGAAATCGCCGATACAATCCATCACGGAGGGGCAAACAAGGCTGTTTTCGCTTACGATGTGGAATCGTATGCGCAGTGGCGCAAGTGTTTAGGCTTGAAGATTCCTTATGGAGGAATGGGCGAGAATCTTTTGCTAGAGGAGGTAAAGGCGGGGGATTTATGCGTGGGGGATAGGCTTTGTTTTGAGAATGGAGTAATATTAGAGATTTCTATGCCACGTGTGCAGTGCTTTAAGATTCCGAGTTTGTATCCAAGCCCACAGGACAAAAACGCGTTAGCAAAATTTCTTTTTGAAACAGGTTGTGTTGGGTTTTATTTGCGCGTGATACAAGGCGGCAGGATTCAAAAGGATTCTGCTATTTGTTTAGAATCCGCTCAAGATTCCACAACTCTGCAATGTGCGCACCAAACCTACAAAAATCCAAGTAAAGAATCCCTCCAAGCCTTATTAGCCAATCCAAAACTAGCGCAAGAGTTTAAAAGAAATGTAGAATCGCGCTTGAGGACTAGGGAGTCTAGTTTGCTAGATTGGCAACTTAGTTGAAGCTAAGTTTGATAGAACAAGGATTTTTGCTTGACTTTCATCGAATTGTATAAATAAAATGATTGTAGTTTTACCCTAAAAAATACCGAATAGAGGCAAAATTTTGGATTTTTGTTGTGGCGATTTCTTGGAGTTGTGCTTGTGTGATGATTCCACCTAGTGCAAAAAGTTCTGCTTTTAGATTTTTAGGTTCAATGCTGTTTAAAAAATCAATGCCCAGAGGAGTGCCTTTATTTGGGGTTTTAAAGATTGGGCTAATCGTGATTCCATTTGCACCTTGTTTATCGGCTTCTTGGATTTCTTGAAGTGAATGTGCGCTGAAAAATACTAGGGGCAGCTTTTCTCGCGCAGCTTTGATTTGTCGTATTTGCGTGCCATTGCAATGCACCCCATCAAAGCCGAACTCAAGAGCTAAGTCTAGGTTGGAGTTAAGGAGGCTTGAGATTCCATAAGAGCGGTTGAGGTTTAAAAAAACTTCCATTAGTGCAGGGCTAAAATGTGATTCCTTGTCGCGATAGGCAGCAAAATCAATAGAATGTTTTTGAAGGATTCTAATATAAAAGTCGTGAAATTCTGAAGGAGTTTTGGGGTAAAGCGTAGGTTCGGTGATGAGGTAAGCCTTAATGGGCTTCCTCACTTACCAAAACGGCACCTGCTAAGAATACATAAGTCAGAATCATAAAGATGAAAGCTTGCAAAAATGCCATAAAAGTTAGCAACAAATACGCTGGAAGTGGTGCAACCCAAGGAGCAAGCATTAACATTACAAGCAAGAACATATCATCTCCCTTGATATTTCCAAAGAGACGAAAAGAGAGAGAGACTAATCTTGAGCAGTGAGAGATGATTTCAATAGGGAACATCAGTGGGGCTAATGGTTTAATAGGACCAGCAAAATGCGCAAAATATTTTACGATTCCAAAGGTGCGGATTCCTTCAAAGTTATAAAATACAAATACAACAAGTGCGAGTGTAAGCGTAAAGCTAAGGCTAGAGGAGGGTGCTTCAAATCCCGGAATGATTCCGATGAGGTTAGCCAAACATACAAAAAGTGCGATTGTTGCAGTAAGAGGCAAATATTTGCGTGCTTTCTCCTCGCCAATCACATCTTTTGCCATAAAAATAACCCCACCCAAAAATGCTTCAAAGATATTTTGCATTGTGCCGGGCACAACTTGTAGTTTTGAAGTAGCAAGTTTAGCTAAAATAATTGCAATAATTGCGACTAAAATTGTATGAGATGCGATAATAAAATCGTGGTCGTGGCTAACCAATCCTAGAAAAGTAAATAATCTTCCGTCCATAACTAATACTCCTTTAAAAGTGAATAATTATGCCAAAAATAAATTTAATAGAAAATTAACCTTTTTTGAGAATGAGGGTTTTGAGCAAAATATCGTGCAATGCTTTTTTGTCTCTGCGCCACAAAGGCATAAAGATTCCTACGATACTGACGCCAGAGAGAAGAAAAGCAAAGAATCGCAAAAGAGCAAAAGTAAATGTTACATTTTTTCCATTTTCTCTGACAATCCATAGATTATAAGCCTTTTTGCCCGGTGTTTGTCCTTTGAATGCCAAAAGCAAGGCGACAAGGATTCCATAAATCAAAACTCCGCTAAAGGGAGCCCAAGTGGAATCACGGAATCCTTGCGCACTGCCGACGACAACATAAGTTAAAAAATATAAAAGCGGCAAGTAAATCATAAAAGTATCAATCACTTGTGCTTTGCCTCTCTCCCAAAAATTGGCGATTTGCAAAGAGTCAGACGAGTTTTGTTCTAATTCTTGTATGAGCCGATGAGGTAAGGCATTGGTTGGTGGGAGAGCGGAATTTGCCTTATGTTTGGCTTGTGTTGGAGGTTTTGGATTTTGTTTGACTTTTCTCCAACGCATTTTTTATCCTTAGGATTCTTAATTGCCCCGACTTCCGGGTTTAATCGCTACCTTTCCTTGTCGGCATAAAGGGCAATCTTGCGCTTCAAAGGTTTCAAAAATAAAATCCTCTAATGCAAAAAGTGGCAAACTAGGATTGAGTTTGCATTCTTTGGCTTCAAATTGATGAGAGCTTTGGTAGCGATTGCAAATCCCGCGATTTGCCAAGGCAGCATATCCTACGACTTGTGCGCCAAGTTTTTCTACGACTTGTGCAGATTCCCTAGCCGAACCACCCGTGGTGATAATGTCTTCACACACAAGAATTTTCTCGTTTGGCTTGATTTCAAATCCCCGCCTTAAAGTCATTATGCCATTCACGCGTTCTGTGAAAATAAAACGCACTCTAAGCGCGCGCGCAAGCTCGTAGCCTGCTAGGATTCCACCAAGTGCGGGAGAGCATACGCAATCCACCTTGATTTTAGAATCTTGAATGATTTTTGCTAAAGCCACACCTAATTCTTCAGCCGTTTTTGGATTTTCTAGTACCTTTGCAGATTGCAAATAAAAGGGAGAATGTCTCCCGCTACTAAGCAAAAAATGCCCTTCTAAAAGCGCACCAGCGTTTTTGTAGATTTGTGTAATATTCATTAGAGATTCCTTACTTTAAGGCTAGATTTTGAGCAATTCCTCTTCTTTGTGTTTGACTAGTTCGTCAATCTTTTTTACTGCCTCATCGGTGAATTTTTGAATTTCCTCTTGCCCTCTTTTAGCCTCATCTTCGCTGATAGCTTTGTCTTTTTCTAGTTTTTTGACTTTGTCGTTAGAATCTTTGCGAATATTCCGAATCGCTACTTTTGCTTTTTCGCCAATGTTTTTCGCCTCTTTTGCGATTTCCTTGCGCTGTTCGCTTGTCATCGGAGGAAAAAAGAGTTTGATAGTTTCGCCATCATTGTTTGGATTGACACCGATGTTTGCTTCTTGAATCGTGCGTTCAATGTCTTTGAGCAAGTTTTTCTCCCAAGGAGTGATGACAATTGTGCTTGCATCTTGTGCAATGACAGAACCTACTTGATTAAGCGGAGTGGGTGTATCGTAATAATCAATGCGAATAGAATCTAAAATCGCAATAGAAACTTTACCACTACGTAAAGTGCTAAATTCTTTTTTCATTGCCTCAATGCTTTTATTCATTGTTTCTTTTGTATGTACGTAGATTTCTTGTAATTCCATTAGGATTCCTTTAGTTGGATTCTGCATTATTGGGTGCAAGAGGTGCTAAGGGGGCAGCAGGTGCGTTATTGGGCGTAGAATCCTGCGGCAAAACAGGGGTTGGAATCGTTACTTTATCTACAATAGAGCTTTTAGAATCTTGCACATAAAGATAACTTAATGCAATCGTATTGATGACAAATAACAAACCAAGTCCAAAGGTTACTTTTGCTAAAAATCCTGCTGGTCCTTTAGCCCCAAATAAACTTTCGTTGCTGCCACTATATGCGCCAAGACCAATACTCGAACTTTTTTGTAATAAAACAATCGTTGTAATTAAGATTGCAAATACAAACTGCAATACTAATAAAATCCCTGTCATAGTTTTCCTTAATATTCTATTTTAATCTCAAAAAAACTCCACGCATTTTAGCGCACTTTATCTAATAGCTTGCTAAAGTTAGCAAATCGTTTTGTTTGTAATCAACTCACGCATAGACAAGTAACTATTGAGCGCACCAAGATAAGCTCTCGCAGTTGCTTGCATTGTGTCTAAGTGCAATCCGTGTCCAATTACAGCGGGTTTTTCAGGGTCAAATTCTACTTTCACAACAACTTTGGCTAAAGCATCTTTTCCCTCACTTACTGCTTCTACTTTGTAGTCTTTTAAGACGCCTTTGTATCCGCTGATTCTATCAATCGTTTTTAGAATCGCATCTACACTTCCATTGCCAATAGCCGCATCTATTCTTGTTTCCCTGTCTTTTTGGATAGAAATTGCCGCGTGAGGCACGCCACTAGAGCAACTGCTAATCTGCAAACCTAAAAGCTCAAAGACTTGAGGAATCTTTGTTGTTTCCTCTGTCATAATGGAGCGAATATCCTCATCATAGACTTCTTTTTTCCTATCACATAGGACTTTGAATCTTTCAAAGGCTTTATCCAAATCATCTTGTGAAATTTCCCCAAATCCCATACTTTCCAACTTGTCTTTGAAAGCGGCGCGCCCGCTATGTTTGCCAAGAACTAAGCCATTGTTTTCCGGGATTCCAATATCACTAGCACGCATAATCTCATAGGTTTCACGATGTTTTAGCATACCATCTTGGTGGATTCCACTTTCGTGGGCAAATGCGTTTTTTCCAACGATTGCTTTATTAGGTTGTGGGCGGATTCCTGTAATATCAGAGACAAGTTTGCTGCAAGCATAAATCTCTTTGGTGTTAATACGCGTATCCAATCCATTAAAAATATCTTGGCGCGTTTTTAGAATCATAACAACTTCTTCTAGTGCAGTATTTCCTGCGCGTTCTCCTAGTCCATTAATCGTGCATTCAAGCTGTCTTGCTCCATTTTGAATTCCAGCAAGTGAGTTTGCCACCGCAAGCCCCAAGTCATTGTGGCAATGCACAGAGAGAATCACGGAATCTCCGACAAATGCTTTAATCTCTTGAATCATTGCGCCCAATTCTTGTGGCAATCTATAACCCACCGTATCGGGTAAATTGAGTGTTTTTGCTCCCGCTTCAATGACTGCAGCAGCAATTTCTTTTAAGAATCCCCTATCGCTTCTGCTTGCATCTTCGCAGCTAAATTCTACATCTTCACATAGGCTTTTGGCTAAACTCACTGCTTCTACCGCGCGTTTAATTACTTCATTGGGTTGCATTTTGAGTTTAAATTCCATATGGATTGGGCTTGTAGCGATGAAAGTATGAATTCTTTTAAGTTTGGCTTTTTCTAATGCTTTTGCTGCACTTTCAATGTCTTTTGGCACAGCTCTTGCAAGAGAACAAATCGTGCTATTGCAAATTGCTTCCGAGATTCTGCTAATCGCTTCAAAATCTCCCGGACTTGCCGCTGCAAAACCTGCTTCAATAATATCCACGCCTAAACGTTCCAACGCCAAAGCAAGTTTGATTTTTTCCTCTGTATTCATCGAAGCACCGGGACTTTGCTCACCATCTCTTAAGGTTGTATCAAAAATTTTAATTCTTTCCATTTTTATCCTTTGTTATTTGAAATCTTTTTATAAAAAACCAAAATTCCCAGTGGCGAGAGCATTGAAATGGTTAAAAGATTTTTGGTGTGGCTATAATAAGTATAAAATCGCATACGCATTTTATTCCTTTGGTTCTCTATAAAAATGCTTAACGCAAAGATAATAACCTGCTCGCATAGGACCAAAGCAAACATAAAGACTAATTAAAATAACGATTGTAAAAATAGGATAAATAAATAAAATCGCTAAAATAATCATCAAAAGCACAATAACTTTACCAAAACTAATTTTTTCAAAACTTACTTTTTTGAAACTTGGATAGCGCACATTGCTCACCATTAGAAAAGCTACAATCAAGCTTGCAATCATCAAAGGAAGCAAAAAGATATTTTCAGAATCTTGTGGATATTGTTTGAGAAATTCCATTTCAAAAAGTAGCCAACTCACTACAAAAACTGCTGCTGAAGGAATCGGAAGCCCAATAAATACATTAGGTTCATTGCTGCTTGTTGCTACATTAAAGCGCGCTAGACGAATTGCACCAAAGACGACATACAATCCCGCAACCATAACCCCAAATTTACCATAATGGAAGCCACCATAGAAAAATAAAATCATTGCGGGGGCTACACCAAAGGCAACCACATCAGCCAAAGAATCAAATTCTACACCAAATTTGCTTGTTGTGCCCGTAAGTCGCGCGACTCGCCCGTCTAATCCATCAAAAATGAGGCTAACGAGCACGAGCCAGCACGCAAGCTCAAAGCGTCCAATAAAGGCATAAGAAACCGCTAAGATTCCAATATAAATGCTAACACCCGTGAAGAGATTGGGTAAAATATACAATGGGTCAATTTTCATTTTTTAGTGTTCCTAATCCTGCTGTTGCTCGTCCTTGGAATCGTAGGCGTCTTGGATTTTCTTTAAATCCCTTTCGCTTTGTGTGGATTGGACTTTGCCAAGCAATGTTTTGCCACCCAAAATTTTATCGTGAATATTTACTCTAAGCTCGGAGTTTAGCGGAATCTTTAGGGTTGCGTTCCCATTAAGGAAAAATCCTATGCGTTCGCCAAGTCTAAAATTGGAATCCCAAAGATATAAAGAGGTTTGTGCGAAATATTTTGGATAAAGCGTAAGATAAAGTGTTGAAGTAGGGGTTTTGTCAGTTTCACGATGAAAAGCAAGGGTAATGCGCTCTCCTGTAATTTCATCACCATTCTTTAAACCTTTGATATGTTCAATCTCTAAAACCTCACCGCATTTACCGAGATTCGCCAAAGGCATTCTAAGCATACCACAGAAGCAGATAGGTTTGCTGATTTGCAAATAAATGCCATCGGATTTATTTTCTATATTTTTAATCACGCCATCAAGGGGGGACAAAAGAGAATCACTCGCATTATCTTCCATAATGCGTTCGGTGTTTCTATAAAAATACATTAAACACAAAGTTACAAGAAGACAAAGGAATGCAAAGATTTTCCAACCAAACAACCCGCTAAGCAATAATAAAAGTAGCCCTACACCAATAGGTTTCCAGCCTTCTTTTGCAATCATTTCCGTGGTCGTTTTCATTGAATCTCCTTATATTTCTTCTTTTTCTTCTGCGACGATTCTACTTTCTAAATTGTGTGCTTTTTCGTATTCGCTGATGATTTCACGCACTTTTTGTCCATCAATATTTTCTTTCTCAAAAAGCTCTTTGACGATATTTTCAATCGCCTCTTTATAGATTTCTAGGGATTCTTTTACCGCGTTGAAACGCTCGTTTAAGAGGGTTTTAATGTATTCGTCCATTTTTTGAGCCATTTCCTCGCTATATTCTCTGCTGCTTCCCAAGCCACCATTTAAGAAAACATTACGTTGTTTTTCAAGCACCATAAGCCCCGCTACATCTGTCATTCCGTAGTAGCTCACCATTGCTTTGATAATATCCGTAGCACGTTCTAAGTCGTTGCTTGCTCCTGTTGAGATTTCGCGTAAAAACACGGATTCTGCCGCTCTACCTCCTAGTAGCACATCTACTTCTGCCAATAACTCGTGCTTTTGCATAAGGTATTTGTTCTCTTCTGGCGTATTTAATGTATAGCCCAATGCGGCAAGTCCGCGTGGAATAATAGAAACTTTTGTTACCTTTTTTGCACCTTTGGTGATTTCCGCAATGAGTGCGTGCCCACTTTCGTGGTAAGCTACGATTTTTTTCTCTTTAGGTGAGATTCTGCGCGATTTTTTCTCTAATCCTGCAATACCGCGTTCTACCGCTTCTAAAAAGTCGCTCTGTTCCACTTCTTTTTTGTTTCCTCTTCCTGCAAGTAGTGCAGCTTCATTGACTATATTTGCCAAATCTGCCCCTGCAAGTCCAGCAGTGAGTTTTGCTACTTCAAACAAATCCACATTTCTTGAGAGTTTGATATTTTTAATATGTACTTTTAGAATCTCAACTCGTCCTTCAAAGTCCGGTTTATCCACCAAAACTTGTCTGTCAAATCTGCCCGGGCGTAGAAGCGCAGGGTCTAGCACTTCGGGTCGGTTAGTGGCTGCTAGAACGATAACTGGCGATGCATCGGAATTAAATCCGTCCATTTCGGCTAAAAGCTGATTTAGGGTTTGTTCTCTCTCATCGTTGCCGCTTATCATACCGCCTGCTGCACGACTTTTGCCAATCGCATCAATTTCATCAATAAAAATAATGCTTGGTGCTTCTTTTTTGGCATTTTCAAACAAATCTCGGACACGACTTGCCCCTACACCTACAAACATTTCAATAAAGCTACTTCCGCTGACAGAAAAAAACGGCACGCTTGCTTCGCCCGCTACGGCTTTGGCTAATAAAGTCTTACCAGTTCCGGGAGGTCCTACAAGTAGAACACCTTTAGGAATCTTAGCTCCTAATGCTGCGTAACGTTCGGGATTCTTTAGAAAATCTACGATTTCAACTACTTCATCTTTTGCCTCTGCGTTGCCTGCCATATCCTCAAACTTGACATTCGGTTTTTCTGCATTGACAAGTTTTTTAGAGCTCCCAATACCCAAAATTCCATTTCCCATATTTTTTTGCATTCTGCTTGCCAAAAACATCCAGATTGCAAAGAAAATGAACACAGGTAAAACCCAACCAAAAAGCATATCACTTAGCCAATTATTTTCGTTGTAGCCTGTGTATTCTACGCCTTTTTCATCTAGCAAAGGGATTAATGTGCTATCTGGATTAACTCGTTGAGCATTGTAGGCAATTTTGTTTCCTCCATTTTCCGCTGTTGCTTTGATGTTGGTTTGTCCAATTGCGACAAAATCTACTTCTTTGTTTTCAATCAGTTTTTTGAGTTCATAATAATTAATCGTTTTTGTTGTAGTTGCTCCGCTTAATTTGCTAATCTCTCCACTTGCTGGCGATAGCATACGAAAGATAACGATTGCGATGATTGCAAACAGAACAAACATTAAAAGCGGATTTTGATTAAAAAAATTATTCGGCTTTTTGTCCTGTGGATTTGGATTATTATTAGGTTTTTGCATATTTATCCTTTGTTTTGTAAGACTAGAGTTGCCCATTCGTTGTTAATTTTTTGGGAAACTATTTTAAAATTTTTGAATTTATTAAGAACTTTTGGTATATATTGTTCTAAAACACCAGATAGAATCAAATATCCCTTTTGCTTCACATAAGATTCTAAAGGTAGTGCGACAATGACATCTGTGAGAATATTTGCAAGGATAATGTCAAATTTTCCTTTTTGAGTTGGAATCGTGTGAAGCGAACCTAAAAAGACTTTATCTAAGAGGACATTATTTTTTACCATATTGTCTTTTGTTGCCTCAATCGCAAGCTCATCTGTGTCGCATGCCCATACTTTTGCGCCATTTTTTTTAGCACAAATGCTTAGGATTCCGCTTCCGCACCCGACATCTAAGATAATCTTGTCTTTGAGTGCGTTTGACCAATTCTTGCTATTTTCTTTCTCTTTATTTCGAAGTTCTATTTCTTGGAATGTGTGCTCTAGGTTTTCTAATGCTTCCAAACAACCAAAAGTGCTTTCGTGATGCCCGCTTCCAAAAGCAAGTGCGGGGTCAATAATGACATTGATTTTGTTTTTTTTTCCCTCAAACCACGAAGGGTGAATATAATACTTGCCACATTCTATGGGTGTAATGGATTTACGATAAGAAGCAATCCAATCTTGATTTTTCAAAGTTTCTTCGGAAAATTCTAAATTGATAGAATCCGACATTATCGTTTCTAATTCTTTAGCATATGCAATTAATTGTAATTTTATCGGCTTGATGTCAGCCTCTGTGCGGACAATGAATCCTTGTTCAATCTCTTCAATTGCCTCACCTGTTATTTCTAGTGCTTTGTCTTGCAATAACCATAAAAAATTATCCGCTTTAACGCTTAGACAATTGTAGTAGGATTCCATAATTAATCATTTACGCCTAAAACAACTTCTAATTTTTCTTTTAAGACTTGTGGAGTGAAAGGTTTAACAATATAGTTATTTACTCCTGCTTTTAGCGCAGTGATGACTTCTGCTTTACCACCTTCAGTAGTAACCATAATGATTGGAATATCTTTGAAACGTTCATCCGCACGCACTTTTTTTACCAAATCTAATCCATTCATTTCGGGCATATTCCAGTCGGTAATAAGCACTTTGGTATCGGGATTGGCATTCATTTTATCCCAGCCCTCTACACCATTTTCGCCCTCTAAAATGTCTTCATAGCCAAGTCTTGCTAAGGTATTCTTGATAATTCTTCGCATAGTTGAACTATCATCTACAACAACCATTTTCATGCTAACTCCTTATAAAATAAAACTTCTTTTTTAAAAATTTGAAAAATAACAATAACTTGATATAATAGCATAATTTCGCATAAAGCGAACATAAAATTTCAAATAAATCAAGAATCTAAAATGACAAACTTAATATTTATTGAAATTTTTCAAAGGCTTTTTGTAAATCAATTTTACCTTCATAAAATGCTTTGCCCACAATTACGCCACCAATCTCCGCCTCTCTTAGTGCCTCAAAATCTTCTTGACAAGATAGCCCGCCACTTGCAATAGTGAAAATTTGGCTCTTGTCTTGAATTTTTTTTGTAAATTCCAAGTTGATTCCATCTAGCATTCCATCATGTGCAATATCGGTGCAAATGATTGCTTGAACCTTGCTTCCTTTAAAAAGTTCTGCAAATTCCCACGCTAAAGTGTCTGCGCCCTTAGCCCAACCCTCTGTGGCAATTTTGTTATCTTTCGCGTCAATTCCAATGACAATGGGATATTTTTCTGCCATTCCCAATGCAAAGTTTGGATTTTTTAGTGCAATAGAACCCAAAATGACGCGTGAGATTCCTAAATCCAAGTAAGCTTTAATCGTCTCTTCCTCGCGGATTCCACCACCTACTTCAATTTTAAGCTTAGAATTTTTGCAGATTTTTTCAATCACGGCACGATTCTTTGGAGTGCCAGCGAATGCGCCATCTAAATCTACAATATGCAAATATTCTGCTCCCAAAGTTTCAAAATGTTTTGCAAGCTCGGTAGGCTCTTTTGCATAGATTTTTGCACTTTCCATTAAACCTTGCTTTAAACGCACGGCACAGCCTTCTTTTAAATCAATTGCGGGAATAATTTGCATACAACTCCTTATAAATGGACAAAATTTTGTAGAATCCTAAGCCCCACATTATGCGATTTTTCGGGGTGTGGTTGGATTCCAAAAATATTATCCTTTTGCACAATAGAGGCAAATTCCGTTCCATATTGACTTACTCCAATGGCATTTTGCAAATTTTTCACATAATAACTATGCACAAAGTAGAGATAAAAAGGCGATTCTAATCCACTTAAAAGTGGCGATTCTTTGATTTTTTGCACATAATTCCAACCCATATGTGGAATCTTTTGCGTTGGAGTTAAGGAGCTTTTTTCAAATTTCACCACTTCCCCCTCTATCAATCCTAAGCCCAAATGTTCGCCAAACTCATAACTTTTTTGAAACAATAATTGCATTCCTAGGCAGATTCCAAGTAGAGGCTTGCCGCTTTTGGCAAACTCTAGCACTGCTTCTTGCATTCCATTGCGTGCTAGGTGTTGCATTGCGTCGCCAAATGCTCCAACACCGGGCAAAATAAGAGAATTGTAGTTTTTGAGATTTTGCGGGTCTTGCGTGATATGGGCTTTTTTACCAACCTTGTGGATTGCATTTTGGACGCTTGCTAGGTTTCCAATTCCATAATTTACAATGCCGAGCATATCAATCTCGTTTTAAATTCGCAGTAAGTCTGACATACAATGCTAGCCCTGCAAGCAGAAAGGTTACCGCAACGATGAGATAAACAGCATAAAGCAGCTTTTCTGGAGCAGTAATTGCGAATTTAAAGACTAGCATTAAAGATTCAATGGCTAAAGCAATCACAATAGAACCCAAGAATCGCGTCATTGTTTTATGCACGACTTTAGAATCTTGCGACTTCTGACGCCCCAAAACTTCCTCTTCAAAGATTGCGCGCACAAGGTCAAAAATAGCCAAACTTAAAGTAATAAGAATCGTTGCTTCAAAAACATCTTTAATATCTAAAATCTCCAAACTTCCAAAGCGATATAAGGCGTCCCATAAACTAATGCTACCCTTTATGAGCAGCAAAGAGCAGACAAGGAAGAGAGACAAAGCCATTAGGAAATAAACGCATTTGCCAATTCCAAAAGAAAATCCAAACAAAGGTGTGGTGCGCACAAGCTCCAAACTTCGCTCCAAACGCACGTCCATACAGACGACATAGGCAAGATCCCCCTTATCATTATAGAGAGGATAGGAAACTGTGATGACAAGATTACCGCTTGCTAAAGAGGGATACGGGTCTGTTAGGATACATTTTTTTTCTTTCACTGCGCGATAAAAGTAGGCGCGTTCATTATGGTTTTCACCTTTTTTGCACTCAATGTTAGAATCCCTAGAGATTCCGTCTATTACTAAACTCCCGCTAGAATCTAATACATAAATGAGTTCAAAGATTCCCACTTCTTTTTCTATCTTTTTGATTCCATCAACAATTTTATTTAATTCAATATGTGGCAAGTGATTTTTGATATTGCGTTGCATTAAGAAACATAAATACGCACGAATCTCATAGCGCATTTCGCTAAAATGTGCAATGTCTTTTGATAACATAAAAATTCCTTAAATTTAAGATTGAATTTGGGTAGAAATTGTATCAAAAAATACAGGATAATAACCCATATCTTTTGGTAATTTTGCTTGCCAAGATTCCAAAATACTTTGATAATCCTCCAAGGTTAAATTTCCTTTTAACAATTCATAATTAAGATAAAGTCCATAAGTGTTTAGAACATCACTTTGACAATATTCATCAATTTTGTCTTGTTTGCCCTCATAATATAATTGCAACACTTGCTCTCCGCTCGTGTCGTATTTACCCGGAAAGCCAACTAAATTTGCGAGAGCATCTAGTTTGAGATTCCGCGCACTGCCATAGTTTCCCAAGCTATCATATAAATCCGTGTGGAATCTCTCACTATATCTTTGGCGATAATTTTCCCATTTGCTTTTATTAAATTGTGCGTTGTTTTCCTCAAAATACGCATTTGCTTGGAGCTTGTATTTCATTGCACGTAAAAGCAACATTGGCATATCAAATCCTCGTCCATTGAAGCTTACGAGTTTTGGTTGATGTTTGTTGAGATAATTTAAAAATGACGTAATCAATGATTTTTCTCGTTCTTCTTTGGAATTTCCACTGCTTTTGAAGTTGCCCACCTTGATAAAACGTCCATACTCATCACAATACACGGCTGCAATACTGATGACTTGATGATAACAAATCGGCAAAAATTCTGTGTTGCTTAGTTCTTTTTGAATCTCCATTGCGGCTTTGCTTATTTCTAAATCACTTTGGGATTCTATTTTGATATTTCGTTTTTCAAATTCTGCTTTAAAGCCTTTTTGAACTAAATCTACATCTAAAATCGTTTCACAATCAAATACAATAATCATTTGCACTCCTTTGTTTTTAACTGCGTATTTTAAAGTAATTTTAGTTAGAATCCAAATTGATATGTAAAATAAAGGGGTAATTATGCTACTTGGAGTAAATATTGACCATATTGCAACACTGCGTGAGGCGAGGAAAATCAACGACCCAGACCCGCTAGAAGCAGTATTTATAGCCAAAAGGGCAGGGGCAGACCAGATTACTTTGCATTTGCGTGAAGACCGCAGACATATGCACGATTCCGATATTAAACGCATTCGCGAAAGCTCCTTTTTGCCTCTTAATGTGGAATGCTCCATTAATCCGCAAATCATAGACTTTTTGCTAGAAGTCGCACCACACCGCATTACGCTTGTGCCAGAGAATCGCGCAGAAGTAACCACAGAGGGTGGATTAGATGTTATAGGAAATTTTGATAGAATCGCGGAAATTACACAATCTTTTAGGGGAAAGGGCATAGAAGTTTCACTTTTTATTGATACGCAACTAGACCAAATTTGCGCTTCTAAAGAAGTTGGTGCGCAAATGATAGAGATTCATACGGGCGCTTATGCGAATTTGCATTTGATGTTAAATTCTAATTTACACCGCACGCACCATAGTATAGAATCCCTAAACTTGCCAAAAGAGGAGTTAAAAGTGGCTTTGAGGGATTCCATAGAAAGCTTACAGAATGCCGCAAAAGAGGCAAAATGGTTAGGATTGGAAGTTGCCGCAGGACACGGATTGAACTATGTTAATCTTGCTCCTGTGTTATCTATTGTTGAGATTGGAGAACTTAATATCGGACAAAGCATTATCGCACGCGCTATTTTTAGCGGACTTGAAAATGCCATTAAAGAAATGGCGAAGTTGATAAAGGGTTAGATTTGAGATTCCATTATTCAGAGGGGGTAGGGGGTTCTGCTTAGCAAAGTTAGCTCTTAACCCCCCAACTCCTAGTATGTTTTGTCCTCATTGCAAGGACGCGGATACTTTGGATTTGCCCTTGCGTTGTCGTGTCAGATTTGTGGCATATCAATAGGATTTTTTTCTTCGTTTTGTGGTGGCATAAATTGTGTTTGTGTGTTTTGTGAGGTTTGCTCATAGACAATTTCAAGCGTTGGATTAGAATTGTTCAAATCCACAAAACGCGTGCAATGCTTATGAAATATTAGTTTTACGGTGCCGGTTGGTCCATTGCGTTGCTTGCCGATGATAATTTCTGCTTCCTCTTCATTACGCGGGATATAAGTACTTTTGTAGTCTTTGTTTTCTTTTTTGGCGGCTTCTTCTTTTTCTTTTTCATCTTTTTGTTTATAAACTGCATCACGATACACAAACAAAATAATATCTGCGTCTTGCTCAATAGAGCCAGATTCGCGCAAGTCTGAAAGCATTGGGCGGCGGTCGCTCCTGCTCTCTAGGCTACGATTGAGTTGTGAAAGCGCAATGATTGGAATCTCTAATTCGCGCGCAATCATTTTGAGTCCGCGACTAATTTCGCTAACTTCTTGGTGCCTATCTTTATTGTTAGCACTACTCATCAATTGCAAATAATCAATGACAGCAAGTCCGATTTCTGGGTGTTTGGTTTTGATTTTTCTTAGTTTGGTTCTAAGTTGATGAATCGTAAGCAAGCTATTGTCGTCAATAAACAAAGGAGATTTGCTCATAACATCTGCCGCATAGGTGAGATTTCCCCATTCCTCTTCTTGTAAGTTTCCAACGCGCAAGTTTTGCAAAGAGATAGAGGTTTTAGCAGCGAGCATTCTTAGCATTAATTGTTCCGCAGGCATTTCAAGACTAAAAAATGCTACCCCCCTCCCTGTATCTAAGGCTCTTTGTGCCATATTTAATACAAGTGTTGTCTTTCCCATTGCCGGACGCGCAGCAACGATAACCAAATCCCCTTTGTTGAATCCTGTTGTCATTTTGTTTAAACCTGCAAAGCCTGTATCTACGCCAATGAGCAGGTTATTTCCACGTTTTTTCATTTCTGTAACATATTCTAAAGTTGTTTTAATAATTGCTTTGGAATCCCTAAATTCCCGCATTTGTTGCACATTGCCAATCTTATAAAGCTCACTTTGGAGATAATCCATAATTTCTTTAGAGCTTGTTTCGCTCTCTGCCGTGCTTTGAGTGATTTTCATAGCAAAGGAATGGAGTTTGCGCTTGGTAGAGGATTCTAAAATTTCTTGAACATAAGATTTTAAATCACTGATAGGGCTTGTGGAGAGAATATTTAACATTTCTTCTTGCGCAATTGGACGTGCTTTGGTAGAGAGTCCAAGAATAATCTCCTCATCAATAGGGCGTTCAGTGTGGCGAAGTTCTAACATCGCAGAAAAAATATTTTGGTGTGGTGGATAAGAAAAATCTTCTGCTACAAGTGATTCCGCGATAAAATCCAACTGCTCTGGGTCAAATAAAATAGAGCTTAAAACAGCGCGTTCAATTTGTAATTGCATTTCCATATTGATTCCTTAAAATGTTGCGTTGCTTTTGAGATTTAAAAACAAATGTGCTAAGGTTGTGAGCGCAAAAACAGGAGCGAAAAATCCAATAATCGGAATTAGACTTAAGCCATACAAGGGCAAAACAACGTTGCGGATTCTACTTTTTTGTTCTAATTTAATGCGTTTAAGCTCTTTTTTTTCAAAGATTCCCTCGCCCACATCTGCAACTAATGTTTTAGAAAAGAGCCAAAAGTTTGGCAATAAAATCACAAATGAACCTATAAAGGGCACAAAATAAAGAGGCAATAAAAGCACTAAAAATAAAAGATATAAGAGATAAACTCCAAGTAAAGAAAACAAAGAAACTAATGTGCTTGTATTACCCTCTAAAGGGCAGGTAGGATAGTGTTTATTGCGCACAAAATGGACGACAAAAGGTGCTAAAAAAGAACAAATCGTCAATGTAAGTAAGAGCGAAAATATCAAAAATAAAAAAACTAAAAAAATAAAAATCGTGGTTTGGATAATATAATCTAGGCTACTTTGAATCCAAGCAAGCCAAGTAATAGAGAGATTTAAATCCCAGCGCAAAGAATCATAAAGCGTGGCATACCAAGTGTTGCCAAAGAAATAAAAGATTCCACCGATAAAAAGTAGCGCAAAAAATAAAGGTAAGAAAGTCAAGCCTAGTAAATAAGGCGTGAAAATATCCTTTTTGGCAAGCGCGAAATAGTGCTTTGTTTGGGTGAATTGCTCTTGCATTTTTGATTGCATAGTTGTCCTTAATTTTTGCAATAAATCATAAAAATTGAATCCAAAAATTCACCAAGTGAGAACTTCTCTTTTGATTTTATTGAGTGTGTCAATTGCCTCTTTGAGACGCGAGACTTCGTTGTCAATTTGTTGGAGATTCCACGCGCCAAGCTCTTCTGGCATATCTTGTGAGCCACGTTTAATCATAATGTAATCTACAAAAGAAATTTTTGCGATTCCTAAAAGCAACTGAATCTCTGCCTGTGCTTCCTCAATTTCACGCAAGATTCCGTCAATGCGTTCAAACATTTTTTATCCTTCCTTGCTAAGTTTTAAGCCAAAATTTTAGCATTTTTACGCAACTTTTACAAAGGGAGAAAATCCTCCAAGATTTCCTCTTGCATAGTATGCGAAATTTCTAGTGTAAAATCATTAAAAATAGGTTGCTCTATGATTAAAAGCGGGGAGGTAAAAAACCCATAGGGATAAATTTTGTGGCGCAAAAGCAACTGAATTTCCTCACAAAGCCCTTGCTGCAAGAGAGTGGAAAAGTCTGATATTTTTAATAAATCTTTGAAACTCTCAAATAAAAGTAGCAAAATTCCTTCTTTGTTGGCATATCCGATTCCATTATGCCAAAATTCTACTTTTGCTTTGGTGGGTTTGGAAAGTAGGGAATAATCGCAAATAAAGCTAGGAATTGTTTGATTTTGGCAAGTCAGTTTGCCTTTAAGAAGTTGGTAGTGTAAAACTTTGCGTTTAAGGATTTGGTAGGGTTGGTCTGCTTGCTCTAGTCTCGTTCGCGTTTGAAAATTATGGAATCGCAACGCGGGGAGATTCCTTATTCCTTGTGGTGCGTTTAAGGACGAGAGCAACTCTAGCGCATTTTTTTGGGATTTGTCTCGCTGGGCTTTGAGGGCAAAAAGGCAGCCGCAGTAGTTTTGGCGGTAGAGCTTTGCACTTCTTGCAAGTTCGTTTTGCACTTTTGTGCCCCCTTTGCTTCGCACATCAAGGGGCAGGAAGTCAAGATTCCAACTTTTAGCAATCACTTCACCTTGTGCAAAAAGTTCAGATTGTAGTTTCATTGGGCTTGCAAGTAGAGTAGTGGTGAATTCTGTGCAATGCGTTTTTTTGGCAATTTGAGCAGTTTTGTTTAAGCGAAAGTCAAAGCAAAAGCTACACCGCTCCCCCTTTTCGGGTGCGTTTTCTAAGCCTTTGGCATTTTGTAGCCATTCTTTGTCGTCGTATTCTCCAACAATAAGCGGAATCCCAAGTATTTTGCAGCTGCGTTGGACATCTTCTAGGCGCAGTTGATACTCTTCATAGGGGTGGATATTGGGGTTATAAAAGAATCCGCAAAAATGCTTATGGGGGTAAAGTTTTTGGAGGCTTGTTAGGAAGTGATGACTATCTACACTGCAACAAATATGCACTAGGGTTGCGTTTTGGTTGCTAAAATCATAAGGGACAGACGACATTTTCTCTCTTTTTTGGGCTAAATGAAACGAAATTTTAGCATAACCTAACACAAGTTAATCAGAAATATGTTAAAATTCTTGCGACCCTTTCATCTAGTGGCCAAGGATAATGCTCTTTCACGGCATATACGGAAGTTCAAATCTTCCAAGGGTCGCCAACTTTTAAATAATCTCGTATTTCTTGCAATCCCAACTTAATGCATTCTTAAATGTTAAAATTCTCTTAACTTTTCTTTAATAAATCCGATATAATAAATACTATCTTGAATTAATGAGGGGCAAATGCTCAAGAAATTGTTGGTTGGCTTGGTGTTTTCTAGTGCGTTTAGCACATTGATTTTTGCACAAATACAACCCAAAGTGCAAATAGGCGAGGCACTAAGTGGCAAAGAAGCGAAGGAAATGTTACAAAACTTCCCAAAGGAAGTAAAATCTGCGATAAAAGTTCCACAAAATAAACAAACAAAGGTAGCTAAGAACGCAAGAGGTGGGACTTATCCCTATAATAACGATGTGATTCCACCTTTTAACTCCTCTACCGATTCGCTTGTAGCACTTAGAAATAGTGCGGGTAATGTCGTTTTGTATGTAACTTATACCACAGATAAACCATTCGCAGAAGTTGGAAATATCCTTACCATAGATTCTAGCAGACTGGATAGCCCAAAAGACTATGCGGTGCAAAAGTGGAATCCCGACAAGCAAGAGCTTTATAGTGAATATGTAAATGCAAGGACTTATTATAATGGTGGGAGAAATCCGACAGATAAATATCCTGAATGGGGTATGCCTTATTCTGATAGCTTTGGAATGTGGATAAAACTTGGCGGATATTTCTCTGAAGCCATTTCGTTATTTAACAGAAACGAAATATACAAACAAAGCGACCCAGCTTGGGAATATCAGTATTTTAATTTTCAACTATTGCCCTCTGGTTTGCTTTCTGTTACCACAAAGTATTCTGATTATTCTACGGAACGCATTATCACGACAAAGCCGATTCCTCTTAACAAATGGGTATATATTCAAGCAATAGAAAAAGTGTTAGATCATCAAATTGGTTGGAAAGCAGAGGATGGAAGTGATGAAGAATTAGTCCAAAAAACTTTTGGGAATCAGACAATTAAATTTTCAAAGGATGCTTCTTATCAGAGGTATTTTAGCGTAACTGATTTAATGCGATATTTAGAAAATGACGAAACAAGATTCTATATTAACGCTAAAGAGCTTTTTTATAATCCTGTTGTGGGAATGTTTGAGCTTATGGATAACTACAATGCCAAAGAAAAGTTAATTTTCTCCACAGGAGGACAGATAACTTATGACATTAACACTTTAATCCAAGAATCTTACACGGTCTTAAGCGGCGGAACTTCGTCTATTTTGAATCTTAACGATATAGATGTTTATTACGACCCACAAACATTAAATATACTTTTAATTGATTGGCGGATAAATCGGCAAGGAGCAGGAAAATGAATATCAATAACCCAACACATATCAATCCCAAATTGGTTTCAAATAATCTAGGCACATTAGAGACCAATGGCAACCTCAAACTCACAGAGGAAGCAATCAAACAATCTCAAGCGGAAGCGGCGGCAAAGGCAGAACAAGAACACATAAGACAAGCGCAAGAAAATGCGAGGGCTAGGGTATTAAACGCTTTAGGCTTTGGCTCTATTCAATCATTTGGGCTTAGTTCGCACTCAAGCCTAAATGGAGATAAGCTAAACTACTTCACTCCTAGCTTCCACTCTCACTCTATCTCTTATGATGAGTTTGGTAGAACCATTTTTGATGATGCTTATCGCTGGAGCGGCGCAAATGGTGGTGGCGGAAATATGCTTAATGCCGCTGGAAATTCTAAGTATTTAAATACGCCTGTGGGGGAAATGCAGGTTTTCTTAGACTTAGATGATGATAATGACCAATATGGAGTTGGAAGCATAGGCTATATGGGGCAGCTCATTAACCTAGATGATAATCAAGATGGATTCTTAGATTCTAGCGATGAGTTTTTTAGTAAGCTAAAGCTAAAGGGCTACAACTCTAAGGGCGAGGAAGTTATCTTAAAATTTAGCGATGTTTATAGCTCACTTGATTTGACGAAGTTTGTAAATACGCAAAAAGATGTAGATGAGAATATAAAGAAATATGGCTACAATAAAGGAAATTTAGAAAGCGGAACAAGTCTATTTCGCCCAGAGGAAAGCTATAAGAAGCTAAATGACACGCAAAAAGACCAAATTAGAAAAATGTTCGCAGCAAACGCTGATGAAAGCGGTTGGATAGATTTAACAAAAACCTATAAAGACGAATACCGCCTAGAGAGGCTAACCTTTGAAAAGCTCTTAAAATCCCTAGATTTCGCATACTCTAAGACGGATTTAAACGGAGGGCTAAAGCTAGAGCGACTTAGATTTAGCGGATATGATGGCAGAGAAGATTGGAAATATGGGAAGCGAGAGGACTATTTAGAAGGTTTGCAGAATCGCTTTAACAAAATGTATAATGACTATTATAATGATGACAAAGCCGATAAACTAGCAATCCGCAAAGAATTTCAAGCAATCACAGGAATGAAATTTAGCGAGGCAAATTTTAGAGAGTTTTACAATGGGTTAAATAGCTCCTCTACTGCTATGAAATACGCTAGTGCGCTAAAAGATGTGGATTCTGTCGTTGGAATGAAGCTAGATGATAATGGAATGCTTACGCTGAAGTTTGATTCAGGCAGGACAATGCGACTAAGCCTTGATGAGCTATACACGAGCGATGGGAATTTTAACGACTTGACAGAGAGAAGCGAGAGGGCAAATGCGTTTAGCGAGGCTATGAGCTTTGATGAAGAGGATTTAAACAAGCTAGACTTTAACAAAATAGGCGCAGACATAAATATGAATGGCTCTATTGTCTCTCTAGCGGAACTTGGAGTGGAATTTATCCGCAAATTAAGCTTCCAAAATGGTCGCTCCGCCTTTATCCTAACAATAGGGGATGGCAAGGAACTCGTGGCAAATGCGCTGCATAAAATACAAAATGTGGAGAATATGATAAGATTCTCGGAACTAGAGGAGAAAGACAAGTTAAGAGGAAGCAAGTTTGAAATGGAAATGTAGGGTTATTGCCACGATTCCTTACGGAATCTCGTAATGACAAAATGGAATCTTTGTAAGTGAGATTCTGCATTATAGATTGCCGCAATTCCTCGTGGAATCTTGCGGGGACAGAGAAAAAGCAAATGTAAAACAGCCTAAATTAAAAAATCTTGCGCACAAATGCGGATAATCACCAAAGATACAAATCCCCCAAAACAAGCCCCCAAGTAAGAATCGCAAGTGAGATTGCGAAAAACACACCTGCCGAAGCGCAGTCTTTGGCTATTTTTGCCTTTGCGTGAAATTCTTGCGTGATTAAATCCACGCAGGATTCAATGGCAGAATTGAAGCATTCCGCAATAAGAATTAACCACAAAACAGCAATCAAAAGAATGCGTTTTTCAAGCGGAATCTCTAAATAAAAAGCGACAAAAAGCAAAGGAATGATTATGAGGCACTCTAGTTTGAAAGCCGCTTCGTTTTTTAACATTGCCAAAACTCCGCATAAAGCGTATTTTGTATTTTTGAAAAAATGATATTTTGGTTTCATTGCAACTTCTTATATTTCTTAGGATACGAAATATTACCATTTATTGAATGTCTTTCCCTCGTTTTCGCCAAAATTTTAGCTACAATTCCATCTTATGAATCCAAAAATAAAAGATTTTATCAAAAAATATCATTTGTTAAGTTTGAGTGTCGTTGAAGCAGATTCTGATACATTAGAGGTTTATAGCGCAAGTTGTTATTATGCCTTTGATGAAGCGAATCTTAGCTTGCTTTTTAAGAGCGCGCAGGATTCTAAACATATTCAACTTTGCGCCTTAAACCCAAAAGTTGCTGTTATTATTGCAAAGGATTCTAAGAATCTTGGCAGGATTCAAGGTTTGCAAATTAAGACGTTTTTTAAACGAGCGACATTACAGCAAAAGAATCTCTATTATGCGCGCTTTCCTTTTGCCAAACTCGGTAATGGTGAGATTTTTGCATTGGAGATTCTATGGGCAAAATACACAGATAATAAACTTTTGTTAAGTGAAAAATTAACATTTATGAGGAAAAAATGAAAAAAGTTTTGTTATTAATGAGTGGAGGAGTAGATTCTAGTTATTGCGCCTATTTGCTACAAAAGCAAGGTTATTTTGTATATGGCGTGTATTTGAAATTACACGATAAGGAGGCAAAGCACCAATACTATGAGGCAAATATCAAACGATGTGCGGAGGCTTTGGGCATTACTTATGCGATAATAGACGAGCGCGAACTTTTTAAAAAAAGTGTTTATGATTATTTTGTGGAATCCTATGCTAAGGGGCAAACGCCAAATCCTTGTGCTCTATGTAATCCTTTGGTGAAATTTGGAATTGCTTTTAGATTGGCGGAGCAATTAGGCTATGATTATGTTGCCACAGGACATTATGCGCAAGTCAAAGAGGGCAAAATTGCGCAAGGCATAGATACGACAAAAGACCAAAGCTATTTTTTGTTTGGGCTCAAAAAAGAGTGGATTCCGCGCATTCTTTTTCCTTTGGGGGATAAAAGGAAGCAAGAGATTAAGCCCATTGCATTAAAGGAGCTTCCTTGGCTTGGGACTTTGGAGAGTTATAAGGATTCGCAAGAAATCTGTTTTGTGGAAAATACTTACATAGATATTTTGGAAAAACATTATAATGTAGAATCTCCCGGAGTGGTGTTGGATACACAAGGTAAGGAGATTGGCACACATAAAGGCTATATGCAATACACGATTGGTAAGCGCAAGGGCTTTACGATTAAGGGCGCATTGAATCCGCATTATGTGTTAAAGATTAATCCGCAGGAAAATACGATTGTTGCGGGTGAAAAGGACGAATTGGCGACTTATCAAGTGCGGGCAATTAATTTTTCTGTGCCAAAAGAAATGTTTGCAGAGCAACAAGCCCTAGAATGTGAAGTAAAGATTCGCTATAAAAGCCACAAGGTAAAGGCAAGAGTGCAATTAATTCAGGAGGATTCGGAAGGAAAAAAGCAAGAAATCTTGCTTGCAAATCTTCAAGAGCCAGCCTTTGGCGTAGCAAGCGGGCAGGCTTTGGTGCTTTATGAGGACGACAAAGTATTAGGAGGTGGCTTTATTGTTTAAATCCGCCTTGCGATTCTTTGCTATCTCTGTAATTTATTTTGGTTGCGCAATTTCTCCTTTTAACTCTTTGTCATAATCTGCTTTTTGATTAAAGATTCTTATCTTTTTTGCATTAAATTCAGCCGAGAGTGGATTATTGGTTGCGTTATAGTCTTGGACTTGGATTTGTGCAACATCGCAGAGTAGATGAATCAAATCATCAATCACAAAAGGTTTGTCTTTAGCCGCTTGGATTTTTTGTGCAGTTTCTTTATGTTTTTGGATAAATTCTTCACTCATTAAAGCGAGAAATGGCACTTCGGCAGTGAATCTTGAAGTTACAAAATGCCCTAATTTGCCCTTGTATTCGTATAAACTCTCTCCGTGGTCGCTAAGATAAAAAATAATAGAATCACTCTTTGCATAGATTTTAAAAATCTCATTCAAAATATAATCATTATACAAAACCGCATTGGCATAAGTAGCGATGATTTCCTTTTGTTTCTTATCGGCAAAACTTGGATAATGAATATCGTTTGCATTAAACTTCGCAAATTCTTTGGGGTAACGTTTATCGTAGTTAAAATGTGTCCCCATTAAATGAATAATGTCTAGGCGAGATTCGGTAGGATTTTGCTCTAGTGCAGATTGAATAAAAGGCAAAAGGAATCCATCGTATGTAATTTGACTTTCTGCAATGCGGGAGCTTGTGATGAACTTGTTTAAGTTTGCTTTATAATCCGCAAGAGATGCGATAGAGGAAAAGGCATTGACTTCTGAGCCGACAACTTCTTGATTGGAAAAAACAGCAGTTTTGTATCCTGCAAGCGAAAAAAGATTGATAAGGTCTAAGGATTGATTCCATTGACTATCTCCAGCATTGGAGAAATTGAGCAAATGTTGTAAGGCGAGTTTGGTTTGCGCAAAAGATGCGATTGTATCACTAAATAACGCTAGTTGCCCCCCCCCCTCATTATTTGCAAAGCTCCTTAAAAAAGGGGTATTGGGAAGCTCATAACCATAAACTTCAAGGAAATTTCTTTGTGTGGATTCCCCAATGACTAGCACAATATGCTGTGGGGAATCGGAGCTTTTGGAGATTTTACCTTGATAGGATTCACGCAAGGCTTGATAATTGCTTACAAGTTGTTTGTAGCTTGTATAGAAGCTCGTGCTACCATAATACTGACGAATACTATAAAAAAGTCGCGTGAGGGAATTTTCGTTGAGCTTCGCAAAAGGTTCGGGCTTGTGCTTGAAGTAGCGATTGGCAACATCTGCGATGAAAATCACACTAAGCAGCACATAAAGCGCAAAAAAGATTCCAATCAATCTAGGAGACAGGGTTGTTTGTGGGGTTGGGAAAAACTTAAAATAACCATAACCAGCTAATAGGAATCCAAGGGCAATTAAGAAAATCTTGAGATTCAAAAAAGCAATGAAAAACTCTCTTGCTTCTTTGAAGTTTGTTTGCAAGATTGCGTCAAGAACATAGGGTGTGATGAGACTGCGATAAGAATACAGCAAAAATCCCTCTACGATAAGTGCAATCGCACTTAAACCTACAAGTAATAACAAAAGAGTGCGCGCAAGATTGCTTGGGAAAAGTAAAAAGGCGAGGTGTAAGCAAAGGAGTTCTAGCAAGATTGTGCTAAAGAGGGATTTGGTGAGCTTTTCTAAAAACCAAGGGATAGAATCGTAAAAATAAGAAAAATAATTCCAAAAAAATAAAAGAATCGCATTGCAAATAAAGATAAATAAAACACTAGATAAATTCTGTTCTAAAAAGGAGAAAAAGCTAGACATTTTAAGCCCTTTATTCTAATATTAAAATCGTAGTTTAATATTTTTTGGATAAATAGTCCAGTCTTTAAAATTGCAAGAAAGGGGAGATTTGCAAAGAAAGGCATAGAATGCCCTCTCTTAAATAGCGTGTTAGTTACGTTTAAGTTGATTGACAATTTGGAGCATAGAATCCGCTGTTTGGATAGACTTAGAATTGGCTTCATAGGCTCTTTGCCCGACAATTAAATCTGTCATCTCCTCTACCAACTTCACATTGCTTGTTTCTACAAATCCCTGTCTTAGCAGCCCGAAGCCATTAAGTCCCGGAGTGCCAACGATTGGGTCTCCTGAAGCGTTGGTGTTGAGATAAAGATTATCGCCTAGCGCGTGCAAGCCTGCGGGGTTGATAAAATTCACGGTTTCAATCTGTCCTAACTGATTGACTTCAGTAGCGTTGCCTTGCACAACGGTTACCGTCCCGTCTGTTCCGATATTGATTTCTCTTGCGTCATCTGGAATCGTGATATTTGGCACGAGTAAATAACCTTGAGAATTGACGACATTACCCTCATCATCACGTTTAAATGCTCCATCACGCGTATAGGCAATCGTGCCATCAGGAAGTTCAATTTGAAAGAATCCATTGCCCGTGATTGCAATATCAAGGTTTTGCTCTGTTTCTTTGAAGTTTCCTTGAGAAAATAGCTTTTGAACCGAAGTAGGGCGCACACCTAATCCCACTTCAATTCCTGTTGGGCTAAGAGTAGTCTCTGAAGTGCTTGAACCTGCGTATTGAATCACTTGGTGGAACAAATCCGCAAATTCAGCGCGTTCCTTGCGATAGCCAAGGGTATTGACATTGGAAATATTGTTTGAAGTAACATCAATAAATAATTGCTGTCCTAACATACCTGTTGTTGCTGTGTAGAGTGCTCTCATCATTTGGAATCCTTTTATGCTTTTGCTGCTAGTTTTGTGATGGCTTCTGTGTTTAGCTCGTCCATATGTGTTTTTAACACTTTGGAATAGGCTTCCACTAAGCGGTTTGCTTCAATTAATCCAGTCATTTCATAGACAACATTAATATTGCTTTTTTCTAAAAACCCTTGACGCACTGCGCCACTTTGTTCTAGTGCTTCGCGCTCGTTGTTGCGCTCCTCTGGGTAAGAGTAGAGATTATCTCCTACTTTTTTAAGATATTTTGGGTTTTCAAAGGCTACGATTCCGATATTTGTCATCAAAGCCATTTCGCTAATTCCCTCATTGTTTAAGTCTCGCGTATAAACATTTCCATTGGTATCCACTTCTACTTGGAATCCATCAATAAATTCAATATATTGTGGAGCGTCCAAATATTCGCGAGGAAGCACGGGATAGCCTTCTTTATTGACTAATCTGCCTTGTTCGTTTAACACAAAAGAACCATCGCGTGTGTAGCGAATTCCTTCGGGTGTTTCAATCATAAAATACGCATTTTCTCGCCCAAGTGCGAAATCAAAGGTATTGTCTGTTTGCATCATTCCGCCAAGTGAGCGGTCAGTAAATTCTTCTACGATTTGTGGCACGCGATTCAAAGAGCGATTGTAAAATTTTGCCGCGTCTTTTGTCTGCTCATCAATAGGCAAAAAGTCCTTTGCTTGTTCATAAAGTCTTAAAAAATCTCCAATCACAACATCATCACGCTTGAATCCGGTTGTATTTGCGTTTGCGATGTTGTTTGCAATTACATCTAAGCGGTCAATTTGTGTAACCATACCGCCGACAGAGCTATAATATCCACCTTGCATTTTATGCCTTTTGTTAAACTTTTGTGAGAGTTAAAGCAAAAGGTGTTCCAAAATGAGATTCTAAAAGTATTTTAAAATAAAATTGTTGAATCTCCCAAGAGCTAAGTTTGCCACTACATTATTGCGAGAAAATTTAAAAAATTTTCGTGGCAATCCATAATTTTATCTTGCCACTAAATATTTTGATTGCTTATATTATAGATTGCCTCGTTAAGTGTTTTCTTTATCCTCACTTTTTATTGCTCATTTGTGCTTTATTTTCGGTTTTGTAAAGCCAAATAAAGACTTCTACGACTGCCTTATAAAGTGTGGGTGGAATCTCCTCGTCTAATTCTAGGTTAATTAGCGAATCCACAAGTGCTTTGCTCTGAAATAAGGGGATTTCGTATTCTTTTGCCTTTTCAATGATTCTTTGCGCAAGAAATCCCTCACCTTTGGCTATAACTTTTGGAGCGCGTTGTTTGTTTTGCTCATAAGCAAGGGCGACAGCTTTTTGATTGAGTAGCGGTGGCATTAGTAGCTTCCCAAGATTCTATCTACCGCTTCCCAACTTAGTTTTGGGTTTGGCTTTTCTTGTGGTGATTGCAGAAAGTGTCGCACGAGGCGTGCAAGACAATCGGTTTCTATATTGACACGCATTCCGACTTTGTAGGTTTTAAAAAGCGTAGAATGCAAAGTGTGTGGGATAATCGTCAAGCGCAAAGTATTTTCTAGGATTTCGTTAATCGTCAAACTGATGCCATTGACTGCAATACTTCCCTTTGGCGCACAGAGTGCGAGAATCTCTGGAGTCGTGCGGATAAAAAAGTCCGTGCCGATTCTGTTGGATTCTATTTTTGCAATTTCCCCAATTCCATCAATATGCCCTTGCACAAGATGTCCATCTAACCTATCACTTAGGCGCATAGCGGGTTCAATATGCACCCAATCTGTATAAGTCTCTAGCGCAATGTGTTGTTGTGTTTCCTCGCTAAGCTCTAGCATAAAGCCCTTATCTAAGATTTGAATTGTTGTGAGACAAACCCCATTGACTGCGATAGAATCTCCGATTTGAGGTTTATGTTTTGCAAGCAAAGTCAATGTTGCGTTTTGCAAGGATTTGACTTTGCCAAACTCACGCACAAGTCCTGTAAACATTTCCAACCTTTAAGTAAAATTGCATTAAAATTTGCAAATTGTAGCATAAAAGGAGCAATATGCAGCTTTGTGATACGCATTGCCATTTAGACGATAAGCGATTTATAGAGGATTTTCCTTTGATGATAGAGCGTGCCAAAAAGGTTGGAATCACACGTTTTATTATCCCTGCCGCTGACCCTAGAGACTTAAGGAGGGCGCAAGAATTGGCGCATACTTATGCAGAAGTTTATTTTGCAAGCGGTGTGCATCCAGATTTGGCGCATTTATATGATGAAGGTTACATTAAAGAATTCTTAAGCGATTCTAAATGTGTGGCGGTAGGAGAATGTGGGCTAGATTATTATAGGATAGAGGATAATCTTGCGGATTTTTGTGTGGAATCTGAAGCAGAGGTAAAACAAAAGCAAAAAGAAGTTTTTATTGCGCAAATCCATCTCGCCATAGAATCTCAAAAACCTTTGATTGTGCATATTAGAGACGCTTCGTTGGATAGTTTGGAGATTTTGCAAACTTACGCTCCTAAACTTAAAGGTGGAATCCTGCATTGTTTTAATGCGGATTTTCAGCTGCTCTCTTTGGCAAAATTTAACTTTTATTATGGAATCGGGGGGGTTTTAACCTTTAAAAATGCGAGAAAACTTGTAGAAGTATTACCTAGGATTCCGCTTGATTCGCTTTTGCTTGAGACAGACGCGCCCTATCTCACGCCTCACCCTCGCAGAGGAGAGCGTAATGAGCCAAGCTTTGTGCCTTTGGTATTAGAAAAAATGAGCGAGATTCTAAACCTACCCAAAGAAATGTTGGCAAATCAAATCAACCAAAACACTACAAGGCTTTTTGGGGAATTGTAGAATCTTAACCGCTTCAAATTTTCTCTAGAAAATTCCTGAAATTTGCGTAGAAATTTTGTCCTCTAAAACAGGAATCGCTTCTTGTAATGTGAGATTTAGCTTCGTTGCTTCCGCAAAAAGTGTGGTGGATTTTTCAGAGTAATTGCCAGTATAAGTTTGTCCGCTATATTGGACTTGATTGGCATTGAGTTTGCCACCACCTTGCGTGCTAGCGACATTTCCTCCAAAGCTATTGAGTAAGCCCGCTCGTCGTCCATCTCGCACGCTAGCTTGTCCGCTATCTGTTGCATTATAATTAATAGTGCCACCTTCAATCCTTTGGCGCACATTAATATCGACTTGCATTTGGAAAATCGTATCTTCTGTGAGTTTTCCTAGAATTGCACCAGCAGCTGCACCTGCCAATCCTCCAACCACCGTTCCAGTAGCGGAGTTGTGATTATATCCACCCACGCCAGCACCCACAGCACCGCCTAAGACACCCGCACCTACCGCATTGTTTTCTTGCTTAATATCACAATAAAGCACATTGGCTTGCAAGATGAAATTGGCAAGTTCGGGGTCATCTACGACAATATAGCCTTTGTTTTGTAGTTTTTGTAAAATTTTAGATTCCAAATTAATTTCTTGTCCGCTTGTATTGCGCAGTGCAACAAAAATCGTTTGTTTGGATTTTGCAACAGGGTCTATAAAAATGCTTTGCGACATTGTCGCTTTTGTTTGCATTGTTGTTGTAACACAACCACTTAATGCTAAGATACATAAAAGAGGAAGCCATATTGTTTTCATTGATGAACCTTTTTGAGAAAATAAATATTATAAATATTATACTAAATTTATCTAACTTTTTGGATAACAGCAAGATAATGAAAGAAAAAGAATGAGATTCTAAAATAATAAAAGGTTTTCAATGGGGTGGGCGATGGGAATCGAACCCACGACCCTCAGGACCACAATCTGATGCTCTAACCGACTGAGCTACGCCCACCATTTAAGATTAGGAAAATGGTCGGGGCGAAAGGATTCGAACCTTCGACCCCTTGGTCCCAAACCAAGTGCGCTAACCAGACTGCGCTACGCCCCGACTAAATAAAAGAAGCGTAATTATACTTTGTAAAACCTTGATTGTCAATATTCTATCAAGGCAAATATGCTATAATAGAAACTTTCATTTTGCAAAAAGAAGGAGTTTTATGCGATTGGTTGTCTTACAGATTTTGAGCTTTACTTTTATTTTTTTGTTGCTCTTTTCTTTTGCGCGTGTGGTGATGGGTTTGGAGTTTTTGGGTTTAGAATTAATGTCTAAGAATCCCAAAGATACTCTTTTGCTTTTTTGTTTAGGAATCGTTAGTGATTTGAGGCTTATTTCTGCCGCATTTTTACCACTTTTGGCTGTAATGATTCTAACTCTTTTTCAATCTTGTCCATTTATAAGTGTGCGGGGGGGGGGGGCTTTTAAAGAGAATTTATAGCTCTCTTTCTAATTCTTTCATTGCTTTTTTGGCTTTTGGTTTTACTCTTGCTACCTTTATTAACTTTTATTATTATGAAATCTACAAAACAAATATTGATATTTTTATTTTTGGACTAAAAGACGATAATACACAAGCGATTCTAAGCATAATTTTTAAAGATTATCCGCTTTTGATTTTATTTTTTTGTGCAGTCGTTTTTACCGCCTTTTGTGTGTGGTTGAATACAAAGACTTGCGTTTAAAATTGCCTACTTTTAATGTTAAACTTCCTATGATTTTGAGCTTGCTTTTGATTTTTCTTGCGCTTTATGTATTGGCTTTAAGGGGACATTTTAGCTATGTTGCAATGAGGGCTGGAAATTATCGTTTCTCCAAAATAGAAAGCTTTAATTCTCTTGCCCTCAATCCTTTGATGAGTTTTAGTTTTGCATTAAGAGATTATCAAAAAGACACTTTGGATTTAAAACCTGCTAATATGGAGAGATTAGAGGAATTATCAAAAATCTTTCCACTTTTTTCCACAACTCCCAAAAATGACTTTGCACTTAAGAATCCACCGCATATTATGGTGAATCTAATGGAAAGTTTTGGCACTCAAATGCTGTCTTTGCAAGAGGGAAACTTGAATCTGCTAGGCGAACTTGCGCAACATTTTGAAGAGGATTTTGTATGGACACGTTTTTTACCATGCCAAAATGGCACAGCCTCAAGTTTCTTTTGTTTGTTTTTCCAAAGTCCTATTGTGCTTTCAAAATCAAAATATAAGGAACATTATTTACCCTTTATCCCAATAGAAGTTTATAAGCAGCAAGGTTATAGAGTGATTTTTCTTACTGCGGGCAATTCAACTTGGTCTGATTTGGGGTTTTTTATGAAAGCGCAAGGTGCTGATGAAATCATTGATGAAGTTGCTTTACTTCAAGATTATCCAAACTCAAGTAAAATACATTTTCATTCTCATTATGGTGTAGGTGATGAGTTTATGTATCAAAAGGCATTGGAGCTTTTATCTAGTGCAAAAGAGCCACTTTTGATTCTCACTTTAAGTGTTTCAAACCATCCCCCTTATCCTGAAGTGCCGATTTTATTTTCTAAAGAGCAAATTCCATTAGAGATTTTTGACAAAATACCCAAAAACACTTCCGCAATCCTAAATACTTATGTTTATGCTAATAATGAATTTGGCAAGTTTTTAAGTAAAATCAAGCAAAGCGAGTTAAAAGATAAGATTCTTATTGCTGCTACAGGAGACCATAGAGTAAGGGGAGTGGCAATGGATTTTAATACAGAAAAAGCCTTAGCTTATGGCGTGCCCTTTTATCTTTATGTTCCAAAAGCTTATCAAGGAGAAATAGTCTATGACAAAACTCGGATTGGCTCGCATAAGGATATATTCCCCACACTCTATGCCTTGACTTTGAGCGAAACAAGATTCTTACATCTTGGCGGACGCAATTTGCTAGAGACGCAAGAGAATGATAAATTTGCATTTGGCTTTAATACGGAAGTATGGATTGACAATGAGGGGATTTATCCGCGTAGCTCCAATCTTGGATATAAGTATAAAGATAATCAAAGTTTGCTTAGCACAGAAGAAAACTTTGCTCTTGATGAGGAGCATTTGGGATTCCACAAGATTTATCAAGAATTTTTAGAATTGCAACTGCGTTACAGGCTTCTCAATCTTACGCAATAGAATCTCGCCTAACCTATTTCCTACAAGAAGTGGCTAAAAGCTTGAATTTAAGCTCCGCAAGCTCCCAATCCTCTAGTGTGTCAATATCTTGCACACGCATAGGGGGTAGCACAATACTCACAGAATCCTCAAAAATATTTTCACGATTGCGCCATACACTTGAGCGTGCGAAATAAAATTGCCCTGCGTCGTGGTAGATTTTCTCTAAATCTTGCGAACGTTTAGAAAAATGCTCTTTAAAAAGCATTTTATTGTGATTTTCTATAATGTTAAAGGCGCGATAAGGCGAGTAATCATACTCCACTGCACCAAAACAATAGCAAGAGGACGCGTAGGTTTTCGCTTGCAAAAAAGATTCTGTAAGTGTCTTAGAATCTAGCAAAGGTGCAGTTGCATAGAGGCAGCATATCCATAAATCTTGCGATTCTACTTCTTGCATTTCAAGGGATTCTATTGCGTGCAAAATCACCTCTCTTGTGCTGCTATAATCTGTGCTTAAGTCCTCTGGACGCCTCAATGCGCTAACTCCAAAACTTTTGGCAAATTCTAAAATCTCCTCATCATCACTTGAAACAAGAATTTTATCAAAGATTCCGCTTTTTTGCGCATTTTGCAGACTATAAGACAAAATGGGTTTGCCACAAAAATTTTTGAGATTCTTTCTTTTAATTCGCTTACTCCCACCGCGTGCGGGGATTACGCACACACAAGATTCCATTTTAGTCCTTTTTGCGCACAGATTCTTGTAGAATCGCAATCACTTTTTGCTGCTCCTGTTCGCTTAAAGTTGGGAAAAGTGGCAGACTAATGGCGTTTTGATAGTAGCATTCTGCCTTTTTAAAGTCTCCTTTTTTGAAACCAAATCGTGCATAAAAGGGTTGCAAGTGAATTGGGATATAATGCACTTGTGCACCGATTCCAGCTGCCTGTAATTTGCCAAATAATTCTTTGCGTTTGATTCCGCTTTTTTTGGTGAGTAAAATCACATACAAGTGGAATGCACTGTAATTATAAGGTGCAACATAGGGCAAAATTAGCTCCAAATTGCTTAAATTTTCGTTGTAGGTTTTTACTAGTGCGTTGCGCACGCGTACATATTCTTCTAGTCGCGTTAATTGCGAGATTCCAAGTGTTGCGTGTAATTCACTTAAGCGATAATTAAAGCCCAAAAATTGTTGCTCATAATACCAAGTCCCAGCATTTTTACCTTTGAATCTTTTTGTGTCTTTTGTGATTCCGTGGCTTTTGAATATTTGCATTTTGCTTGCGTATTTTTCATTGTTTGTCGTGGCGATTCCACCCTCTGCGCAAGTAATGATTTTAACAGGGTGGAAGCTAAAAATCGTAATATCACTCCATTTACAACTTCCAATAGGAATTTTACAATAGCTTCCACCAAGTGCGTGTGAAGCGTCTTCTATGATTTTGAAGCGGTAGATTTGACTTAAGCGATAAATTTCTTTCATCTCGCAGCTTTGTCCGGCAAAATGCACGGCTACAAGCACTTTCGGTAATTTGCGTTTGGGAGTATTTTTGAGTTTTTTCTCTAACGCTTTTGTGTCTAAATTGTAGGTTTGTGCATCAATATCTACAAAATCTACTTTTGCACCGCAGTAGATTCCACAATTTGCACTCGCAACAAAACTATTGGGTGTCGTCCATAAAAAGTCTCCTTTGCCAAGCCCCAAAGCAAGAGCGGCGCAATGGAGCGCGCTTGTTGCACTATTGAAACTCACACCAAATTGCGCACCCACTTTACTCGCTATCTTTTCTTCAAACTCTTGTGCTTTTGGTCCTTGCGTAATCAAAGGGGATTTGAGAGCGTCTATTACCGCATTAATATCTGATTCTGTAATTTCTTGTTTGCCATAAGGAATCATTGTAGCAACTCCAAAAATTCCTCACAACTTAACCATTGTTTATTTGTGCCAGAATCATAAGAAAATCCGCGTGGCACAAGCTTTCCACTCTCACCTAACACATTGGTGCTAAAGTCGGTAATGAAGCTAAACTGAATTGTAGGCGCAATGACATAATAGTCGTTAAATTCATAGGTAATATGGCTATCATCACTCGGACACATCGTTTCGTGGATTTTTTCACCCGGTCGGATTCCGACGATTTTATGAGGTAAGTTTGGAGCTAGAGCTTTCGCCACTTCGGTTATTTTCATTGATGGAATTTTAGGGACAAAAGTTTCCCCACCTTTCATTCTTTCAAAGTTTTTCAAAACAAAATCCACTCCTTGTTGCAAAGTAATCATAAAGCGTGTCATTTCTGGGTCTGTAATAGGTAACTCTTTTGCTCCCTCACAAATGAGCTTTTGAAAAAATGGCACGACAGAGCCACGTGAGCCAATAACATTACCATAACGCACGACAGAAAAGCGAGTTTTGCGCATTCCGGCAATATTGTTTGCCGCGACAAAAAGCTTATCACTTGCCAATTTTGTCGCCCCATAGAGATTGATAGGATTTGCCGCTTTATCGGTGGAAAGTGCAATGACTTTTGAGATTCCATTGCCAAGGGCTGCATTGATGACGTTTTGCGCGCCATAAATATTTGTTTTAATGCATTCTGTTGGATTGTATTCTGCGGCTGGAACTTGTTTGAGTGCTGCGGCGTGGATAATGTAATCAATTCCAATGGTCGCTTCTTTGAGTCTGCTTTCATCACGCACATCACCTAAAAAATATCGCATACAAGAGGCGTTATAGGTTTGTGCCATTTCAAATTGTTTCAACTCATCACGGGAGAAAATGACAATTTTTTTGGGCTTGTATCGCTCTAGGAGTGTTTTGGTATAGCATTTACCAAAACTCCCTGTGCCACCGGTAATTAGAATACTTTTATTATTGAACATTTTGCACCTTTATGTAAAAAATAGGGTTTAATTATACTATAAAATCTGATATTTCATTGTTTTTATTTTGAGATTCAATATTGTAGATTGCCACGCCGACAAATCGGCTTGCAAGGATAAGAACGGGCTGAAATATCCTCTAAATAAGGCTTTGTGAGGTATTAGGCTATCCAAACACGCGCTTGAAAATTGCCTCTACATTTTTGGTGTAATAGCTAAATTCAAAACATTCTTTGATGGCGTTTTCTCCAATTAACCCAACCAATTCGGAATCGGACAATAAATATTGCAAATAAAGAGATTCTCCTTTGTTGTTAAGAGCGGCTTTGCCCTCTTGCAAATCTGTCCATACTTTCATTGCATTGCGTTGCACGATCTTATAGGCATTTTCACGACTGACGCCCTTTTTGGGAAGTTCTAGTAAAATGCGTTGTGAAAAGACAAGCCCACCTGTTAAATTGAGGTTTTTCATCATATTTTTAGGATAGACGACAAGCTTCTCAAGCAAGTCGCTTAGGCGATGAAGCATAAAATCTGTGGTGATAAAAGAATCAGGTAAAATAAACCGCTCCACACTAGAGTGGCTAATGTCTCGCTCGTGCCACAACGCAACATTTTCCATAGCTGGAATCGCAAAAGAGCGAATTATACGACAAAGCCCGGTAATATTTTCGCTCAACACGGGATTCCGCTTATGTGGCATTGCACTACTCCCTTTCTGTCCTTGTGAAAAATATTCCTCTGCCTCATAGACTTCGGTACGTTGTAAATGCCGAATCTCTATGGCGATTTTTTCGCAACTGCTTGCAAGAAGCGCTAAATCACTAATAAGTCTTGCATAGCGATCTCTTTGAATTACTTGATTGCTAGCGGGTGCGGCTTTTAGCCCTAAATCCTCGCAGACAAGTTCTTCTAGCTCCATAGGTGTATGTGCGAGATTTCCCATCGCACCGCTTAGTTGCCCCACTGAAATCACTTCTAAGGTGGCTTCTAAGGCTCTCAAATGTCTCTTGATTTCATCATACCAAATCGCACAAACAAGCCCAAAAGTAATGGGTTCGCCGTGGATTCCGTGAGAGCGTCCCACCATTAAGGTTTCCTTGTGTCCTAGTGCTCTTTTTTTAATCACTTCGCATAAATGCTTGACATCTTCTATAATGATTTTTAAGGAATCTCGCATTTGAAGTGCCACAGCAGTATCAATACAATCACTAGAGGTGATACCATAATGAAACCAACGTGATTCCTCACCCAAAGATTCCGCCACACTCGTTGTAAAAGCAATTAAATCGTGTTTTGTAACTGCTTCAATTTCGTCAATTCTCGCAATATCAAATTTTGCATTTTTGCAGATTTTTTCGCAATCACTATTAGGAATTAACCCAAGTTTATTCCACCCTCTTACCAATGCCTTTTCTACTTCTAGCCAAGCAGAATATTTCGCATTTAAATCCCAAAGCCCTTTCATCTCTTCTCTTGCATATCGTTCTACCATATTTTCTCCTTAAAGTAAATTAAAGTTTGTAATTTGAGATTCCATAAAGCATTACTTATCTTTTTGCTTCTTGTTATGCACTCTATACATATTTTTATTGAAGCCATTTGCGAATAAAATCTTAACTGCCCTACCTTTGCCAACCGAATGCAGTGATTTATAGAGTCTAGTGTGCATTGTTTATCCAAATAAAGATTTTTGTCTTGCAGGATTACTTGGTATAAAATTTGTATCCACAACATAGTTTTTTATTAATGCTTCTTTGATTGCGTTTCTATTGTTTTCACTTGCACCCAAATGATAAAAATGCTCAATAATGTCATTATAAAATCTATTCCACAATGTTATTATATACTTATTTTCTCTATATCGGTTACTATGCCAAGTTGAGAGTATAAACTTTGCCTTTGTGCTAGATAAAATTTCATAAAGTTCTTTTTCTTTCGTTTCATTCCAAGCATTAAAATAATCACAATGCCTATCAATATAAGGTGGGTCGCAATAAATAAAGTCTCCATTAGGTGCGATATTAAAGCCTACAACACCGCTGCCCATAAATGGCTCCAAGTAGATTCCTTGATTATCCCACTTCATTGTGCTTTTAATGGAGCAGACTAGCTTACTTTTGATACCTTGAATTTTAAGTGGTGGAATCTTAATTTTCATTTCTATCCCTATATATTAAATACTCTTTAAGTTTTGTTATTTTCTTTAGAATCTGTAATATTGATTTGCCCATAATTTATCCAATAATCATCAAAAATTTCCTCACCAAGATTTGCAAATACACCTCTCTCATTGATAATATCATCAATATTTTTAATGCTACGTATATTTGCAGTATTACCACTACCACTAGAATCGCTAGCTATTTTATATTTCTCTACAAAAAATAAAGTGAGATTTTGTATCACAGACGGAATTTTTTTTAAATCATCAATTCCATAACGCGTGAGTTCATCAATCATTATTCTATCATAAATTACACTCAAGCAAAAATGTCCTTGATATTGATTATAAGGGAATTGGATATTCTTGTTAGATTCTCTATTTTTAAAATATTCTCCGTGTGAACCTAGAGTAAAACCTTTAATTTTCCATTTAGAGTCTTCGCAGATTTTATCTTGTAGGGTATCAAGAAAATTTCTAAAGTTCTGTATAAACTCTTGCTTATTCATTTTTGTTCCTTAATTATAGGTAGTTTGTAGCTTGTTCGCCTTGCCTTTGTAGGATATTTTGCATTTTTGTGTCGCTTTTCTATATAAGAAATTAAATCTCTCAATTTATGTTAAAATATCCTAACACAATCCTACTTAAAAGTTACAAAATGCCCTTTGTTTTAAAAGAATTTCCTATTCCAAAACCAATGAAAGCTCATCAATTCTTAATGCAATGTTTGCATTTAAATATGGCACAATCGCAAAGATATATTAATAAAGGCAAAGTGATTTATGAGGGCAAACCTCTAAAGAATAATGAAAAAGCCAAGATATTGGAAAAAAGTGTTTGTATTCTCATATTTGAAGCTGATTCTGTCGGCTTAAAGCCACTTTATGAGAATGAACATTTTGCGCTTTTTGAGAAGCCAGCTAAAATGCTCATTCACCCTAAAGGGAGATTTGCACACCATAGCTTTGTTGATGAGGTGCGCTCTCTTTATGGGGAGGAGGCTAGCTTGGTTCATCGTATTGACAAGGAGACTAGCGGGCTTGTGCTTGTAGGTAAGCATTCACGCAGTATTACAAAGCTCGGTGCAATGTTTGCAAATCATCACATTACAAAAGAATATCTAGCTCTTGTGCGTGGGGATTTGAGTAAAAGTAATTGGAGGGGGAGAGATTTTTGCCTCTCTTTGCCGCTTGCAACACAACCAAAAGGCGGGGATTTGTGCGTACGTTCTAAGTTTTTAGGGCAGAGTGAAGCGGAATCACTATCCTTTAGGGAGGCAAAAAGCGAATTTGAAATGTTAGGAGTGTTGGATTTTTGCTTGCAAAAATCTTTTGGTGGAGATTCTAACTTGCAAACTGTGCCATGCACTTTGTTAAAAGTGCGTCCAAAAAGCGGGCGCACACATCAGATTCGCTTGCATTTGTATGCGCTTGGCTTTCCGATTTTGGGAGACCCTCTCTATGGAGCGTTAGATGTGCATAGTCGGGAATATTTAGACGCGGAATTTATCCCCGCAAAATCACAAAATCTTTCCCGTGATTCTTTATATGGCTTGAGCAATAGGAGGCGAGAGATTTACTTTGGGGCAACGCGCTTGATGTTGCACGCTTATCATTTGAAATTTAACTTTGAAGGTAAAACCTATGATTTTCAAAGTAGCAAAACTTTTGAGATTCCATTTTCTTGAAATTTTGATTTGGATTCTATCCATAAAATGCTTGTGCAACTGCCCAACAAAAAGGCAGATAGAATCCAGATTAAAAGATTGCTCTTTTAATCTTTTTGCATAAGGGATTTTTGGTTTTAAGAATCGCTTTTGCTTAAAATTTCTAATGCTTGCTTGATTCTTTCTATGACCACTTCAGCTCCTAATGCGCTCATCAAGGGCGCGATTCCAACGCCACCGGGTGAGCCAAGCAGAGCAAAGCGTAAAGGCATAAAAAAGCTTTTTGCCTTGATTCCTTGAAAATCTGCGAAAGTCGCAATTTCTTGTTCTGCTTCTTGCACATTTTCAAAAGGTGTTTTTAGGGATTGCAAATAAATCATAAATTCTTTTAACAAGTGAATATTCTCCTCATTCTTGACTTTTTGGAGCATTTTTTCGTCATAAGTTACGACAGAAGTCAAACAAGTTTTTAGGATTTCAACAAATTCCAATAGTGTTTTAGAACGTTCTTTAATTTCGGGATACAGAATCTCTTGTGCGCGTTGATTTGGAATCTCTGCGCCATAAAAAGGCAATAATGTATTGATTTGTTTGCAATCTAGTTTGTGTAAATAGTGTGCGTTTAGCCACAAAAGCTTTTCTTTATTGTAGGCAGAGGGAGCACTATTTAAGCTATTGGGATTAAAGAAATCTAACATTTCTTGCATAGAAAAAATTTCTTGGTCTTTGTGACTCCAACCTAAACGTACAAGAAAATTCAATAAGGCTTGGGGCAGGAAACCTAGAGTTTTGTATTCCATAACACTCATTGCACCATCGCGTTTGCTAAGTTTTTGCCCTTGAGGATTGAGAATCATTGGCACATGATAAAATCGCGGAATCACAAAACTTAATGCTTGGTAAAGAATGATTTGTTTGGGTGTGTTACTTAAATGGTCATCGCCACGAATCACATCTGTTACCCCCATAAGCGCGTCATCAATCGTTACGACGAAGTTGTAAGTGGGTGTGCCATCACTGCGTGCAATGATGAAATCGTCCAATTCTTTTGCCGCAATTCTGATTTCACCTTTGACGCCATCAAGGAAGCAGATTTCCCCCTCTGTGGGTGCTTTAATTCGCACAACAGGTTTTACTCCAGCAGGTGGCGTGTCTGTAAAATCACGATAGCGGTTGTCGTATTTCCACACTTGCCCTTTGGCTTCCGCCTCTTTGCGATTCTTGTCTAATTCCTCTTTTTGCATATAGCAATAATATGCTTTTCCTTCTTTTAATAAGCGGTCAATGTATTCTTGATAGAGCGAGAATCTTTGACTTTGATAGACAACTTCGCCATCATAATCCATTCCAACCCAAGCAAATGCCTGCAAAATTGCTTCTTTGGCATCTATTGAGTTGCGTGCTAAATCCGTATCTTCAATGCGTAATAAAAATTTTCCACCATTTGCCCTTGCATAAAGATAGTTAAAAAGTGCGGTGCGTAAGCCACCGATATGTAAATAACCCGTAGGAGAAGGTGCAAATCTTGTTACAATTTTGCTCATATTATTCCTTAAAATTTTATGTAATTTGCAGAATCTTAACTTAAGATTGCTGAAATTTTTGCTTAAAAATTCTTACTCAAAGTAGAGGAATTTCACATTATTTTTTAAACTTTAATGTCCTTTACTTTAGTGTTTCAATATATGCACCAATATCGTCCATATCGCGTCTGGTATAACGTTGCGCTACTTGGTTTTTGATAAAACGAGATTGTCCTTCAAAGCTTTGATTTTGGTAGGTTTTAATTTCACTTGCAATTTCACTTGCTTTCCAAGTATTAATTGCGGGCTTGCTTGCTACAGCAATTTCACCTTTTTGCCCATGACAATTTGCACAATCACGTTCATAGAGTTTTTTGCCTTTTTCTAAATCTGCTGTTTTAGCCGTGCTTGCTACGGAACCTGTGCCTAAGAGACTATCTAAAAAATTTCGTTCTTGAAGTGTCAAATCCGCGTCTTCACGCACGACTTTAATGTCTTTTGAGCCTAAATTTTTGGAATATTTTTGCAAAATGGCTTTGATTTCTTCCCCAAATTCACCTTTGAGTTCAAAACAGACGCATTCATTTGCAGGAAGTGTGCTGCTTAAAACTGCGGCACAAACAAAAGCTGATAAAATTTTTTTCATTTTTGGGATTCCTTGTTATTTTTGAATTTAAATTGCGCAATTTTGCCTAAACTTTATTAATTTTTGGTTTAAAGTTAAAAGCCACTTTAGCTAGGATAGTTTATAATTCCTTTTGCCTAAGCAAAGCGCATTTCTTTAATTTTGGAGTCCAACATAATTTAAGTATTGCTGGTTGTATAGTTGGCTTTGTGTGATGGTGTTTTCGTTTGAGTCTCTTAAGTTGAGACGAGAATCTGCCGCCTAATAAGTTGCTTATGGCTAGAATCGTTGCCTATTTTTGGGCTAGACAAATAAGTAACGCTTGCTTGGGTCTTGTAAAAAATAGAGAATAATATTTTTGTTTTGAAAGTTTTTCTTTTAAAAAATCTTGAAAGTTTTAAAAACAAAAATTTTAAGGTTGTAAAATATGGAAATTGTTATTGTGGGTAGCGGCGGGCGTGAATATTCAATTGGGCTTGCATTGCAAAAGGAATGCAGAATAGACGGGATTTATTTTTATCCGGGCAATGGTGCAACAAGCAAACTTGGCAAAAATATTGATTTTGCAAATCAACAAGAATTTATAGATTTTGCATTGATACAAAGAATCGGACTTGTGATTATAGGTCCTGAAGCACCATTGGTAGATGGTTTAGCGGATTCTTTGCGGGCAAATGGAATCCTTGTCTTTGGTCCAAGCGCAAAAGCCGCGCGTTTGGAGGGTTCGAAAGCTTATATGAAAAAGTTTGCGCAAAAATATGGAATCCCGACAGCACGTTTTATTCAAACGCAAGACTATGTAGAATCTTGCAGATTTATTGACGCTTTAAGTTTGCCTATTGTCGTAAAAGCTGATGGTTTGTGTGCAGGCAAAGGCGTCATTATAGCCCAAAGCCACGAGGAAGCAAAAATAGCAGCGAAGGAAATGTTAGACGGAAAGAGTTTTGGGGATTCGGGTAAAACAATTGTGATTGAGGAATTTTTAGACGGATTTGAATTGTCTGTTTTTGCAATGTGCGATGGAAAGGATTTCATTGTATTGCCTGCCGCGCAAGACCATAAGCGACTTTTGGACAAAGACAAAGGTCCAAATACAGGAGGAATGGGGGCTTATGCTCCTGCTCCTTTGGCAAATGCGCAAATCCTTGAAGAAGTCAAATCCACAATTATTGTGCCGACACTTAAAGGTATGGCAGAGGATGGAAATCCTTTTAATGGAGCTTTATTTTGTGGGATTATGGTTGTTCAAGGTAAGCCCTATTTGCTAGAGTTTAATGTTCGCTTTGGCGACCCAGAATGCGAAGTGTTAATGCCGCTTTTTAAAAATGGTTTGTTGGATTGTTTCTTAGCGTGCGCTAGAGGGGATTTGAAAAATGTGCAATTTGAGTTAGAGTCCAAAGTATGTGTAGGAGTTGTGGTTGCTTCTAAGGACTATCCTTACAAAAGTTCTCCCAAAGCAAAAATTGTGATTCGTTCTTTGGATAATACGCAATCCCATATTAGCTTTGCAGGAGTGAGCAAAGAGGGAGAGGATTTGTTCGCAACCGGAGGACGTGTGCTTGTATGTGTGGGTAAGGGCGATAATGTGCAAGAGGCACTTAAAAATGCTTATGCACAAGTGGAATCTGTTAATTTTGAAGGAATGCAATATCGCAAAGATATTGCCTATCAAGCTTTGAGGTAGGCAATGAATACCAATAAGATTGAAGAAATTTTAGCACGTGAAGAAATTGAAGTTGCTCCTTATTGGAAGCGAATCGTGGCACATTTGATTGATGATTTACTTTTAAGTATGGTAATCATTGGGATTTATTGGGATAGCATTATGCAAAATACGGGCGATGTAGAAGCAATGTTGGCGATTGTTTCTAGCTCTTGGGCGATTCTTTATGGAATCCGCATTTTATATCATTGGCTTTTTGTGCAGTTTTATGGAGCGACGATTGGAAAAATTGTCGTGAAGATTCGCGTGATAGAGTTAGGGTTGTTGGATAATCCTAGTTTTTGGCAAGCGTTTTTGCGCTCACTTTTGCGCACATTGAATGAATTTCTGATGTATTTGCCCTTCTTTTATATTTTTGCTAATCCTCTAAAAAGAGGCTTGCACGATATAGCAGCCAATACACTCGTTGTGGAGCTAAAGCCCTATAATGCTTAAATTGTCTAAAGTCTTTGGAATTGTATCAAGCGTAGCGGCTTTTGCATTGTTTGTCCCAAATTTTTTACAAGCACGTCCCTCTATCAAGCAGTTTAATTCCCAACAAGAAGCTATTTTTGAGTTTTTGGCTGACGATATGGAATATAGTCAATCTCAAGTGATTGGCAAGGGGCATGCCACGGTGATTAACTTAGACTATTTTGTAACTGCCAATGAAGCGACTTATGATACACAAAGCGGGGAAATCACACTAAGTGGCAATGTGAATGCTTATAAAGGAAATGCACTTTATCTGAAAGCTCAAAAGATTAAGATTAAAATGCAGCAAGACTATTCCTTTTTAGAGCCTTTTTATTTGCAGGATTCTATGAGTGGTTTATGGGTAGATGCAAAAAGTGCGCAATATGATAAGAATGTTTATCAGACAGAGGATACAACGATTTCAACTTGTAGTGTGAATAATCCAATTTGGCAATTAAAAGCAAGTAAAAGTCAATATGATGTCAATGAAGAATGGTTGAGCGTTTGGAATCCTCGTCTTTGCATTTATGATATGCCGGTGCTTTATTTCCCTTATCTTTCTTTTTCTTTGGGCTACAAGCGCAAAAGCGGTTTGCTTTATCCTGAAATTGGAAACTCAAAAGACGATGGTTTTTTATATTCCCAACCCATTTTTATTGCTCCACAAGAGGAGTGGGATATGACATTTGCTCCCCAAATTCGGACAAAGAGGGGTGCGGGATTCTATAATGAATTTAGAATCATAGACGATAGGGACGAAATGTTATGGGCAAATTTTGGTTATTTTGGCGATACAGATAGCTATCAGAGAACTTATGATTTAGAAAATCAGGCTCATTTTGGATTTCAACTCAAATACGAGCGTAAAGATTTGCTAACAAAATCACAAAATTATTTTTATGAAGATGGAATCTATGCGGATATTTCGCAAATTTCTGATATTGATTATTTTCGTCTAACAGATAGAGACACGAGGGAACGTGCAGATTTACAAGGCAGTCTTTTGACTTCCCGTTTGAATTATTTTTTAAAAAGTGAAAATGATTATTTGGGTATTTATGGACGCTATTATTCGGATTTAGAAAAAACAAGCAATGCGGAGACTCTACAAACTTTGCCACAGGTGCAATACCATCGCCAAATGGATTCTTTGTTTTTGGATAATTTATACTATAGTTTTGACTATCAAGCCAAAAACTGGACGCGTCCTAAGGGTTATCGTGCAGTGCAGCAAGAAGCACATCTCCCTATCCTCTATACACAAAGTTTTTTGAATGACTTTGTCAATCTCTCGGCTTCACCCATTTTTTATGCCACACAGATTAACTACAGCAACACAAAACAAAAAAAATTAGAAGACGGACGTTACTATTCGCAATATTATCAATTCAAAGTCAATTCTGATTTAGTGAAGCAATATGAAGACTTTGGGCATACAATTAGTTTGGAATCCTCTTATATTTTGCCCGGCTTTGATAGAGAAAAAGGTGATTTTCAAGACTTTTTTACATTGCCCGGTCATAGACAAGAGTTGCGGTTTGGTGGCTCTCAATACTTTTATGATTCTAGTGATACACTTTTTTTGTCTCATCGCTTCAAGCAGCCTTTTTATTTGGAGGATAATCACAAAATGGGAGAGTTTGAAAACGAGATTCAATACTTTTATGATTATCAATGGAGTTTTTTGAGTAGCATTTTTTATTCACATCAAAAGGCAAAGATTTCTGAAGCCACACATCAAGTGCGTTATGACGGCGAGTATTTGAATGCAAGTTTTGGACATTTTTTCCGTCAATCTTTTGCAGATATTGATTGGAATCGTGGGAGATTTGGCGAGGCAAATTACCTAATGGCAGGATTTGAGAAAGAGTTTGAATCCATTGACATTTTTGCAAGTGCGGGCTATGATTATAAGGAACGTTACTTTAAGACTTGGCAAGTCGGCTTTGAAACTTCTATCCGTTGTTTTTCTTTTGGGCTTAAATATGTAAGTGAAATCTATCCAATGCTGACTACGCACGGAACAGAAGCAAAAGACGATAAATATGTGTTATTTACAATTAAATTTATTCCTTTATTAAGCAGTGATATAAAAGTAGGCAATTAGGACAAGTATATGGGAAATTTAAATAGCGAAATTATTAGCACGATTGGAGGCAATTTTATCGGTAATACAATGCACTCTATGCGACGAAAGACTCTCTTTGAAAATCGCAATGACGCATTGCAAAAACTACTGCATAATATGCCCTTGAGTTTTTTTGAAAAGCAAGATTGCGTTGTTGTGGGGATTTCTTTTGCAGGAGTGCTTTTTGCGCATCGTTTGGCACAGATGATTAAAGCACCGCTTGCTTTTCTCTTTACTTCGCCAATTTTAGCACCAAATAATCCAGAATGTGAAATTGCAATGGCGACTGAAACGCACGATGTTGTGATAAACGAAGCTTTAGTGCGCTCTTTTGAAATTAGCCTAGATTATATTTATGGCGAAGTGCAACGACAATACGAGGATAAAATGTTGCCTCTCATTTATCAATACCGCAAAGGTAACCCCTTAATTTCTCTTAAGGGCAAACGCGTTTTGCTTGTAGATGAAGGGATTGATAGTGGTTTAACTGCATTAGCATCTATTAAATCCGTGATTACCTTACAAGCAAAAACCGTGCATTTTGCTTGTCCTGTTGCGCCCATTGAAGTGGCAGAAGTGATGGACGAAGCAACCGACGGAATTTTTTGCCTTTATCGGTCTAAAAATTTTGTAGATATTGGATATTATTATAAAGAGTATCCTGCAATAGAATCTTCAGTCATTGAAGAAATTTTTAACAATATACAACCATAAGTTCAAGGAGGAAGAATGGACGAAGCAAAACTAATGTTTTTGAGTAAAGAAGAAGAATATATTTTTGATAAATTTGCTAAACAAACTAACGGAAGTGTGTATTATAAAAATGGCAATAATGTTTTACTAGCTACGGTGGTAATTGATGAGAATTGCGTGGTAGAGGAGGATTTCTTGCCTTTAACCGTGCAATATATTGAAAAATCCTATGCTGCAGGAAAATTTCCGGGTGGCTATGTCAAACGAGAAGCAAAGCCTAGTGATTTCGAAACTCTTACAGCTAGAATTATAGACCGCAGTTTGCGCCCATTGTTTCCAAAAGATTATTGTTATCCTACACAAATTACCATTATGGTATTAAGCGCAGAGAGTGATGGTGATTTACAAATTTTGGCTTTGAATGCTGCGAGTGCGGCTTTGTATGTTTCCGAGATTCCGCTTCATTTTCCTGTTAATGGTGTGCGGATTGGTAGAATTGCAGAGGAATTTGTGATTAATCCAACTCCAAATGAGCAGGAGCAAAGCACTTTGGATTTGCTAGTCAGCGGTGTGAATGAGGATTTGTTAATGATTGAAATGCGCACTTTTGGCGGTGTAAAGGTAAAATCCTCTAGCAATCCTCTTAGCCTAATGACAACCTTAAAAGAGGAGGAAATCACTTCCTTTAGCGCAAATGAATTAGAGGAGGACAAACTCATAGAGGCTTTAGAATTGGCGCGTACGCAGATTGCTCTTAAAAGTCGGCTCATCAAGGAATCTTTCGCGCCTTTTGTCAAGTCGCCTCTAAAGCTAGAAAGAGCTAGAAAAAGCTTTGTTTGTGAAAGAATTGAAAATTTTATTTGTCAAAATTATTTAGAACCTTTACGCAAAGTGATTGAGTCGTTGTCCAAAACAGAACGCAATAGCCGCTTAAAAGCCTTTGCTAAGGAAATTATGGAATCTTGGAAGACACAGAGTTCAGACGATATAGAATCACTAGAAGAGCGCGTCAATGAAACGCTCACTAAAGTAAAGCGCACGCTTATCCGACAAATGATATTAGAGGAGGGCAAACGCGCGGACGGCAGGTGCTTAAAGGAGGTTCGTTCTATCAGCATTGAAACAAATTTCTTGCCTAAAGCGCATTCAAGCGCACTTTTTACACGAGGACAGACGCAGGCACTTGTGGTTTGCACTCTTGGAGGGGAGATGGACGCACAAAATTATGAATTACTTACAGAAAAGGCAACCTCTAAGGAACGTTTTATGGTGCATTATAATTTTCCACCCTTTAGCGTCGGGGAAGCAAGTAGCATTGGTGCGACAAGCAGGCGAGAGTTAGGACACGGAAATCTTGCAAAACGCGCACTAGAGTGCAGTTTGATTAATAGGGATTCTAAAACGATTCGTTTAGTCTCTGAAATTTTAGAATCCAATGGTTCTTCTTCTATGGCAACAGTGTGCGGCGGCTCTTTAGCGTTGGCAGCTGCGGATATTGAATGCACTTCTTTGATTGCAGGAGTTGCTATGGGACTTGTATGTGAGGGGGAAAAATATGCGATTTTAACAGATATTATGGGCTTAGAAGACCACGATGGCGATATGGATTTCAAAGTTGCCGGAAGTACAAATGGAATCACTGCACTACAAATGGACATTAAGCTAGGGGGTTTAAGAACGGAAATACTAAAAAACGCGCTTTTTCAAGCTAAAGAGGCGCGTTTGCAGATTTTGGGATTAATGGAAGAGGCAAAAGAAAAGATTGTCTTAAATACAGAATCTCTGCCTAGCTCACAAATCTTTGCGATTCACCCTAGCAAGATTGTAGAAGTGATTGGACAAGCAGGCAAAACGATTAAAGAAATTATTGAAAAATTTGAAGTCGCGATTGACTTGAATCGTGATAATGGCGAAGTGAAAGTGAGTGGGGGAAATAAGCAAAAAGTGAATGCGGCAAAAGAGCATATTTTGAATATTGCAAATACCAAAGAAAATAAACCAAATCTTTATGAATTGTACCAAGTGGGTGATATTTACACAGGTAAAGTAAAAAAAGTTGTAGAATTTGGCGCGTTTGTAGAGTTGCCTCATAATTACGATGGATTGTTACATGTTTCTAAGGTAACCAACAACAGAAATGAACGGATTAGCGATTACTTAAAAGAGGGCGATGAAGTGCGTGTAGAAGTGCTATCGCTTAATAAAAACAAAGTAGAATTAGGGCTTGTGGAATAGCTTAAATTAAACAAAAATTTAGCTAAACGCGTTATAATTTTGCCCTACAAAGTGATAAGTAGGGGAATGAATCCGAACGGACTTTGAAATTTTAAGGAGAACAAATGAAAAAATTACTTTTAGTGTTTTTTGCATTAGCTGGTGTAGCGTTTGCTGCGGAAGGTAACGAAATGTTATTGTCTTATTCTGCAATTGCAGCAGGCGTAGGTTTGGGTATCGCGGCACTTGGTGGTGCAATTGGTATGGGTAGCACAGCAGCTGCAACAATTTCTGGTATGGCTAGAAATCCCGGTGTTGGTGGTAAATTGATGACAACGATGTTTATTGCACTTGCGATGATTGAAGCACAAGTTATCTATACTCTTGTTGTTGCATTGATTCTACTTTATGCAAACCCATTCTTAGGCTAATCTTATAGCTTTTTCCTTAGGGATTCCCTAAGGTTGTGCGCTGGTGGTGGAATGGTAGACACACCATCTTGAGGGGGTGGCGGGGAGACCCATGCGAGTTCAAGTCTCGCTCAGCGCACCATTTTTTCTCTCATTTTTTAAACGATTTTTTTATTTTTATTCAAACATTTATGCTAAGATTTTAGTTATTTTAATACAAAGAGCAACGATGTCTTTACAAGAACAATTACAAAAAACAAAAGAAAGCAAAAAGATGCTAGCGACACTTCCTCATCAAACGCGCATTAGTTTTTTATATGATTGTGCGGATTTGTTATTGGAAGCTCAAAATGTGATAATAGATGCAAATCAAAAAGACTTGAATGCGGCAAAAGAGTTGGATTTGAGCAATGCAATGATGGAAAGGTTGGAATTAAATCCTAAGAAGATTCTCAATATGGCGGAATCCTTGCGCCAGATTGCAGATTTTCCAGACCCGTTAAATAGAATCTTAGGGGGATTTACAAACCATTGTGGATTGCGGATACAAAAGGTAAGTGTGCCGCTTGGTGTGATTGCTACGATTTATGAATCACGCCCCAATGTAACAAGTGATGTTGCGGCTTTATGTTTTAAAAGCGGGAATGCGTGTGTATTAAAAGGTGGAAAAGAAGCACAAAGAAGCAATGAAGCTATTATGTGGGTTTTTCATCAAATGCTAAAGAAATACCATTTGCCATTGGATTGTATGGTTTTGTTGCCCTTTATGAAGGATAGAGAGGAGCTAAAGGAACTTTTAAGTGCAAAAGATTCCATTGATTTAGTGATTCCACGCGGGGGAGAGGGGTTGATTTCTTTTGTATCGGAGAATGCGAAAGTGCCTGTTATCAAGCACGACAAGGGTGTTTGTCATATTTTTGCACACCACACTTGCAAGATTCCTGAATCTATTGCGGTGATTGTCAATGCAAAAACTTCGCGTCCAAGCACTTGTAATGCTTGTGAAACTCTCCTTGTAGAACGTGTCTTTGCAAAGGAGTTTTTGCCGCAAGTCGCAGAATCTCTAAAGCAAAATGGCACGATTCTAAAAGGCGATGAGGAATCTTGTGCTATTCTAAAAGTTAGTGGAATCATATGCGAGCAGATTCCATTGGAGGATTATTATATAGAATATGGAGAAAATATCTTAAACTTGCGCATTGTTAAGGATACAGAAGAGGCAATAGAACATATTGAGAAGTTTGGAAGCGGGCATAGTGAGGCGATTTTGAGCGAGGATTATAGCACGATAGAGCATTTCTTAAATGTAGTAGATTCTGCCTGTGTGTATGCGAATGCTTCCACTCGTTTTAGTGATGGCGGGGAGTTTGGTTATGGTGCAGAAGTTGGAATCTCTACTTCCAAAATCCACGCACGCGGTCCTATGGGTGTAGAATCCCTAACGATTTATAAATACAAAGTTTATGGCAATGGACAAGTGCGTTAAGGAGTCGCGGCATAATATTAGGGCAATTCTATTATAAAGTAAAATTCGTTCATTAGAGGGGTTGCTTCCCTCTAAGAATCTACAAACTATTCTGTAAAAGAGTATTAAGATGTTTGACAAACGCATTTACATCTTTGAGTTTGCCTCCCTCAAGTAGTTTGGCTTCTTCAAGTAATAAATGCGCAACTTCCTCTTGTGTTTGTGTCTCTGCGTCTAGTAGCTTAGTAAGAATCGTATGGTTTGGATTGAGTTCTAAAATTGGCTTGGGTTCTGGAATATCTGCACCCATACCCATTGCACCCATTTGTCTCATCATTTTTATCATTGCGGCATTTGGATCTTCTGGGTCGCTTACGATACAAGAGGGGGCGTCAATGAGTCTCGCACTTAAGCGCACTTCCTTGATTTCATCACTTAGGGCTTTATTGAAAGTTTCAAGCAAGGATTTAAATCTCTCTTTTGTGTCCTCCTCTATGCTTTCCTCTCCCAAATTCTCCAATGCTTCTTTGGAAGTGATGGCACGTAAAGGTATCTTGTCATACTCATGCACCATTGGCATTACGATTCCGTCAATTTCTTCGGCGAAGAGTAAAACTTCAATCCCTTTTTTGTTGAATGCGTCTAAAAGTGGGGAGCTTTTAAGGAGTTCTAAATCCTCACCTTGTAGATAGTAAATCGCCTTTTGTTCCTTACCCATACGCTCTTTGTAGGTTTTAAATGCAATCTCTTTGCCCTCACTTTTGGTAGATTGGAATCGCAAAAGTTCTAATAGTTTTTCTTTGTTTTCAAAATCGCTATAAACTCCCTCTTTCAAGCAGCGTCCAAACTCTTTATAAAATTTGCTGTATTTTTCCTCGTCTTTTTGGAGTGATTCTATTTCGCTTAAGATTTTTTTTGTAGAAGCGGATTTAATCGTGCTTAAGATTCTGTTTTGTTGTAGAATCTCCCGGCTTACATTAAGTGGCAAGTCCTCACTATCAATGATTCCGCGCACAAATCGCAAGTAAGAGGGTAAAAGTTCTTTATCGTCATCAGTGATAAAAACGCGTTTGACATAGAGTTTCACGCCGCTTTTGTAATCCACGCGATAAAGGTCAAAAGGTGCGCTTTGTGGGATATAAAACAGAGTAGTGTATTCTAGTGTTCCCTCAACTTTCGTATGAATCCAGCAAAGCGGGTCGCTAGAATCGTAGCTTAAATTTTTGTAAAATTCTTTATATTCTTCATCTTTCAAATCTTTTTTAGAGATTCTCCAAAGTGCAGAAGCTTTGTTGATTTGTTCATTTTTTTGTTCTATAATCTCTTTTTTGCTCTCTCCCTCTACTTCGCTTTTAGTTTCTGTATAGTGTAAGAAAATAGGGAATGGAATATGGTCGGAGTATTTTTTGATAATTTCTTCAATTTTCCAACGATTCGCAAATTCTTTTTCTTCCTCTTTGAGATAGAGCTTAATTTCGCTTCCGTGTGATTCTTTTTCACATTTTTCAATCTCAAATTCTCCGCTTCCATCGCTAATCCACGCAAAACCTTGTGTTTCGCCCGCTTTTTTTGTTGTTACGATGATTTTATTTGCCACCATAAAGGCAGAATAGAATCCCACGCCAAATTGCCCAATGAGTGCAGAATCCTTTTTCTTATCCCCGCTCAATTTAGAAAGAAAATTTTTCGTGCCGCTTTTAGCGATTGTGCCTAAGTTTTCAATCAAATCTTGCTCATTCATGCCGATTCCGCTATCGCTGATGGTTAAAATATTTTTTTCGCTATCAAAGGCAATATCAATTTTGGGAGTAAAATCCAATGTTTTTAGTTTGTCGTCTGTGAGGGTTAAATATTGTAATTTGTCCAATGCGTCAGAAGCATTGCTAATAAGCTCGCGTAAAAAAATTTCTTTATTAGAATACAGCGAGTGAATCATTAAGTCTAGTAGTTGATTGACTTCCGTTTGAAAAGTATGTTTTGCCATTGTTTTTCCTTTTGAATCATAAAATTTTCTTGAAATTATAGCAAAAGTTTTGAGAATGTCAATAAACTTGATATTATTATTATCAAGTTTTATTATTACATTAATATCAAAGTAATTGCTAATCTTTCATTTAAATAAAAAGAAAGAATCTTGTTGCAAATCTTTATCTTACTTTGATTTTATTTGCGTTAAATCTTTTGGATTTTGTTATAATTACCGATTAACTTATTTGAAATAAAGGCTTATTTTGGATTCAAAAACTAAAACACCGCTTGATTATATCATTATTACAAACGCAAAAGAAAACAATTTAAAAAACATCAGTTTGAATATCCCCAAAAATAAACTTGTGATTCTTACAGGCTTAAGTGGCAGTGGCAAAAGCACTTTAGCCTTTGATACGCTTTATGCAGAAGGACAACGTAGATATATAGAATCCCTCTCAAGCTATGCAAGGCAGTTTTTGGATAAAATTGGTAAGCCAGATGTAGATAAGATAGAGGGATTAACTCCAGCCATTGCAATAGACCAAAAGACAACAAGTAAAAATCCTCGCTCCACGGTGGGAACAATCACGGAGATTTATGATTATCTACGCTTGCTTTTTGCGCGCATTGGTGTGCAGCATTGTCATTTGTGTGGCAAACCTATTTCAAAAATGAATGCGAGTGATATTATCGCCCAAGTGCTAAAAATCAAGGAAAATTCTAAGATTTTGATTTTATCCCCCATTATTCGCGAAAAAAAAGGGACTTTTAATGATAAGTTGGAATCCTTGCGTCAAAAAGGCTATGTGAGAGCACAGATTAATGGTGTGCTTGTGCGCTTAGATGAGGAAATTTCGCTTGCTAAGACCAAAAAACATACGATTAAAGTCGTGATTGACCGCGTCGTTGTCAATGAGGCAAACAAGGACAGAATCGCACAAGACATTGAAAAGGCTTTAAAGGAATCTTATGGAGAAGTAGAGATTGAGATTCTGCCTGAAGAGAAGGAATCCAAGCCAACTTTAGTGCATTATAGCGAGCATTTGGCTTGTTTTGATTGCAAGGTTTCCTTTAATCCCTTAGAACCTCTTAGTTTCTCTTTTAACTCCCCAAAAGGAGCGTGTAGCAAATGCGACGGCTTAGGGATTCGTTATAGTATTGATACGAAGAAAGTTATTCAGTCTAGTTTGCCTTTGAGTGAAGGCGGGATTAGGATTATTTATGGGTTTAATAAAAGTTACTACAATGAGTTATTCCGTGCTTTTTGTTTGGCAAATCAGATTAATCCTCAAGCTGCTTTTGAGGACTTGAACGAATATCAACAAAAGTTAATTTTATATGGAAGCACAGAAGAAGTAGAGTTTCAATGGAAAAGTTCTAAGCTTAAGCGTCCTTGGGTGGGGGTGATTTCCATTGCTTATGATATGTTTAAGGATAACAAAGATTTGGGTGATTATATGAGCGAAAAAACTTGTGAGGAATGTGGAGGACATCGCTTATTGCCACAAAGTTTGGCGGTTAGGGTTGCAAATAAGACGATTGGGGATTTGTTGGATTTGCCTATTGAAGAATGCTATGGATTTTTTGCCAATCCTGTGAATTTTGCCTATTTGGATACACAAAGTGCAATGATTGCCGCTCCGATTCTTAAAGAAATTTGCGAACGACTTTATTTCTTGTATGATGTAGGACTTGGGTATTTGAGCTTAGGACGCGACGCACGCAGTATCAGCGGAGGGGAATCACAACGCATTAGAATCGCAAGTCAGATTGGTAGCGGACTTACTGGTGTAATGTATGTGTTAGATGAGCCAAGCATTGGGTTGCACGAGCGCGATACTTTGAGACTCATTAAAACCTTAAGAAGTTTGCAACAAAAAGGTAATTCTGTTATCGTCGTCGAGCACGATAAAGAAACAATTGAACACGCAGATTTTATCGTAGATATTGGACCAGGAGCGGGTAAATATGGCGGTGAAGTCGTATTTAGTGGGAATCTGACGCAATTATTAAAAAGTAAAACCCAAACAGCGCAGTATTTAAGTGGCGCAAAAAAAATAGAATATTTTGTGCGTCGCAAGCAAGAGGAATGGATTGAGATTTTAAATATCAATATTAACAATATTCATAATCTTAATGTAAAACTGCCGATTAAAAATTTCGTCTGTGTAACGGGTGTGAGTGGGAGTGGTAAAAGTTCTCTTGTCCTGCAAACTTTGCTTCCTGTGGCTCAAGAGCTACTCAATAATCGCAAAAAAGTAAAAAAAGTTGATGGTGTGGAAATTGTGGGTTTGGAGAAGCTAGACAAAGTGATTTATCTTGATCAAAGCCCCATTGGACGCACGCCTCGTTCCAATCCTGCAACCTATACCGGAGCAATGGACGAGATTCGACAGATTTTTGCACAAACAAAAGAAGCACAGATTCGTAATTATGGCATTAGTCGTTTCAGTTTCAATGTCAAAGGTGGAAGATGTGAAAAATGTATGGGAGAGGGAGAGATTAGGATTGAAATGCACTTTTTACCCGATATTATGGTGAAATGTGATGCGTGTGGCGGCACGCGTTACAATACTCAAACCTTAGAGGTAGAATATAAAGGCAAAAATATTGCGGAAGTCCTAGAATTTAGTGTAGATGAAGCCTGCGAATTTTTTGTTAAGATTCCACGCATTTATCAAAAGCTTAAAACTCTACAAGATGTGGGTTTGGGTTATATTACTTTGGGACAAAATGCTGTAACTTTAAGTGGAGGGGAAGCGCAACGCATTAAGCTTGCCAAAGAACTAAGTCGTAAAGATACAGGCAAGACACTTTATATTTTAGATGAGCCAACTACCGGATTGCATTTTGCAGATGTGGATAGATTGGTGCGTGTATTGCACCATTTAACAGATTTGGGAAATAGTGTCATTGTGATTGAGCATAATTTGGATATTATCAAAAATGCAGATTTTATCCTTGACATTGGACCAGAAGGGGGAAGCAATGGAGGCAAGATTGTAGATAGTGGTTCGCCAGAACGTATTGCAAGAAGACATAAAAAAACAGCAAGCCATACAGGAAAGTTTTTGGCTAAAGAATTAGGAGCGGAATCCTAAGCCGTATAGTGGCAGAATCCCAAAGAGGGATTTCTTAGAATTTCTTGTTATTTGTTTCATTCAATACTTCGGTTGCAAGATTATCTACAACTTTGGAAATTTCTGCGCAAGAGTCCGCGATAGATTCATTCTCTCGCGTGAGTTGTTCTAATTTTTCTACTACTTGACTAATCTGTTCTACGCTTTTAGTTTCTTCTTTGACGGATTCACTCATATCATTAATGCCCTGCACAAGAACATTCACATTTGCTTCAATCTCATTTAAAGATTTTCCTGTTCTTTCTGCTAGTTTTCGCACTTCATCAGCAACAACAGCAAATCCTCTTCCGTGTTCTCCTGCTCTTGCTGCTTCAATGGCTGCATTAAGGGCTAAAAGATTGGTTTGGTCTGCAATGTCTTTAATCACATTGACGACTTGCCGAATATCATCACTTTGCTGGATTACTTCACTGCTTTTGCTTGCAACATTTTGCATAGAATCTGTGATTTCTGATACAGCTAAATTCGTTTGCTCTAGGGATTGGCTTTGTGCGTGAGAAGAAGCTTGCAGGTTTGCTACGCGTTCTTGTAAAGTGCTAGAATGCCCTTTGAGTGTTTGTGCGATTCCGCTAGAGTGTTGAAGCATATTTTGGATATAACTTCTTAAATCGTTGATGTTTTCTACTACACGAAGCAATGCGCCTTTACTATTGCTTGTCTCTGCAATATGGGTAAAATCATCTCCTTTGTAGCTTTCTAGTGCCTTTTCAATGATTTCAAAGTTTTGATTAAGGTCTTGGAGTGTTTGATTGAGATAAAGTTTAATGTTGTTGAGTTGTTTATTGTTGGATTCAGCTTCTATAAATCTTCCAAAATTACCTTCTTTTGCATATTCAAGAGATTTTAATGTTTCTTGCACACAAGTGCGCTCTTTTTCTAAATTAGTTTGAATCTCTTTGATATTTTCGTTAATGGCTCTTGCCATTTCTCCCAATTCGTCATTGGTGTTAATATGGAGCAGTTTTACACTTGTAGTTTTGAGATGTAAGTAGTCAAAAAAGTCTAAGATTCCTTTGCGTAAAGTCTTAATGGGGTTAAGGATTTTGCGTGCAAAAATATTAATCAGCACGATAAGGATAATTGCAAAGATAAGCAATGAAATGGCTAGGAAAGTAGTGTTTTCACGAATGGATTGATATAAGGTTGCCTCGTCTCCTACTAAACAAACATTCCACGCAGTTAATGAGTTTAAAGAACAGATTCCGAATCTTTGGTGTTTATCTTGGTCAAAGAAAATAAATTCATTTTGATGGTTTTTGGATTTTTCTACTAATAATTTGGAGATTTCACTTTGGTTGAGGATTTCATCGGCATTTTGCGAAAGAATGATTTTGCCACTCGGGTCGGTTGCAAAAATTGTATAATGTTCGCCTTTTTGAAGGGATTCTAAATAGTTGTTTAATGGTTTTAATGCAATGTCTCCACTGACAACACCATAAAAATTGCCCTTGTGGTGGAGTGGTGCTCCAAAGCCAAAAACAGGAAGTTTTTTGCTTGCTTGCAACCACGCATTGTTTAAAATGATTGGTTTATTTTGCGCTTTCGTATCATAAAACCAACTGCGTTTGCGCGGGTCATAGCCACTTTCTGGAAAGACATGATTTCCATTGCTTCGGAGCATTCTTCCATTTTCCTCCACGCCAAAATATACAAGATTGAATCCGCTTGTTTTTTCAACAAGTTCTAGGCTTTTAGCAATGCTTGCTTCATCATCTAAATGATTAGCAATATCGTCTTTAAGTTGATTGATGGCAACTTGTTTTTCATTAATATAAGAAATGAGCAAGAGTTGGATAGAATTTAGCTTGCCTTGGTAGCTTTCTGTTTCAGATAATAGAGTGCTAGTTTTGGTCATTTGATATTGTAAAATCCCAAAAATTAAAAACCCAATTATTGCCGTGAATGTAATGCTTAATGTTGCTTTTAAGCTTAAAGATAACTTCATTGCTTTAACCTTTTCTTAAGATTAACTTTTTGTTAAGAATAGCATATAACAATTAAATCTTTCATTAATATTCCAAAATATCGGCAAAAGTTAATGATTTTTGAAAATTAGTAACATTGATTCAAAAATTGAATCTAAAAATTAGTGGTTTTGTAGTTGCAAGAGGAATTATGTTATAATCCGCAAAATTTCATAAATAAAAAGGATTTGATGATGATGCCAAGTGTTCAGCAGCTGCTCATTGTGCTATTGATTATTGTTGTGTTATTTGGAGCAAAAAAGATTCCAGATTTGGCTAAAGGCTTGGGTTCAGGAATTAAAAATTTCAAAAAAGCAGTCAAAGAAGAGGACGAAGAAATAACAGCACAAAATACGAAGATTGAACAAGACAAAAAGGAATCCGTAGCTAATCCTGCAAACGAGACAACAAAAGTATCCTAATGACACAAAATATCAAACAGATTATAGAGGAAGCGTTAGGGATTTCTAGTATTTTAGAAAAGCCACGCGACAAGAGATTTGGTCATTTTGCTTTGCCAACTTTTAGCTTTGCCAAAACTTTACGACAAAGTCCGCAAGCCATTGCACAAGAGTTTGCGCAAAAGTTAGAATCTTTGCCGCAAATTGCGAGTGTGAATGTGTTGAATGGTTACGTGAATTTTAGTCTAAGTGATATGTTTTTAGCGCAATGTGCGTGGAAATTCTTGCAACAAGATTCTGCAAGTCAAGCTTCAAATGTAGAATCGCAAGATGTGCAGGAGCGTATTTTGCTAGAATATGTGAGCGCAAATCCAACAGGTCCTTTGCACATTGGACACGCGCGTGGGGCAATCTTTGGTGATAGTTTGGCGCGTATTGGCAGGTTTTTGGGATTTTGCATTTCAACAGAATATTATATCAATGACGCAGGCACACAAATAGAAAATTTGGGTAAATCCATTTATTATGCTGGACGACATTTGTTTTTTGGCGCACCCTATGAGTTGCCGCAGGATTGCTATAAGGGTGAATATGTGCTTTTGTTAGCACAGCAAGCAAAGGATTCTTTGGGGTTGGAAGTTTTTGAAAATTTATCACAGATTGCAATCTTAAGTTGCTTTGGAAAAGATAAAATGCTAGAGGAAATCAAGGCAAATTTAGCACAAGTTGGAATCGTATTTGATAACTATGTGAGTGAAAAGGAGCTTTTTACGGCTTGGGATTCCACATTGCGCACACTTAAAGCGAACAATGGCGTCTATGAGCAAGAGGGTAAATTGTGGCTAAAATCTAGTGAATATGGAGACGAAAAAGACCGCGTCATTGTGCGTGAAAGTGGAGAGCCAACCTATCTTGCGGGAGATATTATTTATCACAGAGACAAGTTTATTCGCCCTTTTACGCGCTATATTAATATTTGGGGAGCAGACCATCACGGCTATATTGCGCGCGTGAAAGCCGCTATTAACTTTTTGGGATACGATAGCAATAAACTAGAGGTGCTTTTGTCGCAAATGGTTGCTTTACTTCAAGGGGGCGAAGCCTATAAAATGAGCAAGCGCGCGGGTAATTTTATTTTGATGAAAGAAATCGTAGAGGAAGTTGGTGCAGACGCTTTGCGTTTGATTTTTTTAAGCAAAAAAGCAGACACGCATTTGGAATTTGATATAGAAGAGTTGAAAAAACAAGATGCAAGCAATCCTGTGTATTATATCAATTATGCACACGCACGGATTCATACGCTTTTTACCAAATCACGTTTTGAGATTCAAGATTTTAAAAATACCCCCAAAGAGCAATATGTAGAATCTCTAAAAGAAATGGACGAAAACTTGCGTGATTTATTGGTGCTTTCACTCGGGCTTGATAAGGTGTTGTTAGATGCTTTTGTGCAACGTGCGCCCAATAAGGTTGTGGATTTTTTGAAAAATCTTGCAGGAGAGTTCCACCGATTCTATAATGAGACAAAAATTTTAACCACTGCCAAAGAAGAGCAGATTCTAAAAGTCTTAATTGTTGTTGCAAAGTCTTTAAATTTAGGGCTTGCGTTACTTGGTGTTAAAGCTAAAGAAAGTATGTAAAAGGAGTAATTTTGAGTAAGGCATTAATTTTTCCCGGTCAAGGCAGTCAGAGTATTGGAATGGGTAAAGACTTATTTGAGAATAGCACAGAGGTTAAGAGGTATTTTGAGCAAGCAAGTGAGATTCTAAAAGAAGATATGATAAAACTTTGCTTTGAAGAGAATGAAAAATTGAATTTAACACAATACACACAACCCGCGATTCTTTTGGTGAGTTATAGTGTATTTTCTCTTATTTTGCCAAAAATAAAAGATAAAATTTCTTTTGGGTTAGGGCATTCGTTGGGAGAATTTAGTGCGCTCTGCGCAAGTGGAGCTTTGAGCTTTGAGCAAGCCATTTCATTGGTTAGTAAGCGAGGATATTTAATGGAGGAATCCTGCAAGTCCAAAGCGGCAGGTATGATGGTTGTGCTTGGGCTAGAAGATAATATATTAGAAGAGTTTTGTGCAAAAAAACGCAATAGAGGCTTGAAAGTTTGGTGTGCAAATTATAATGGCGATGGACAAATGGTGCTTGCAGGAAGCAGAGAGGATTTATCCACCTTAGAAGTGGAGATTAAAGGATTGGGTGCAAAACGCGCCTTAATGCTTCCGATGTCTGTGGCAAGCCATTGTCCTATTTTAGAGGGAATGTGCGCAGATTTTAGGGTGTTGCTAGAGGAAGCATTGGGGGATTCCTTTGCCTTTCCTATTATTTCAAATGTAAATGCAAAACCTTATGGGAGTAAAGCACAAGCACTGGATTTGTTGGCAAAGCAGCTTGTTTCACCTGTGCTTTATAAGCAATCCATTCGTGGGAATGATGCAGAGATTGAGGGTTTCATAGAGTGTGGAGGCAATGTGTTAAAAGGTTTAAATAAGCGATTGAGTCAAAAAGAAACGATTTCTTTGCAGACTTATGCAGAGATTCAAGATTTTTTACAAAAGGATTAAAATGACATTTGGTATTATTGGCGCGCTTCCAGAGGAGATTGCTCCTGTGCTTGCACACTACAAGGATTATGAAACTTTGGAGTTTGGTGGCAATACTTTTTATAAGATTAAAGCAGGAAACAAAACTGCAATGCTCGCATGTAGTCGTATCGGCAAGGTACATGCAGCATTGACCGCTAGCACAATGATTTTACATTTTGGTTGTGAAAAAATCATATTTAATGGAATTGCGGGCGCAATCAATCCAAGTTATAAAGTTGGAGATTTGCTTTTTGCAAGTAAATTGTGTCAGCACGATGTGGATTTGACAATTTTTGACTATCCTTATGGGTTTGTTCCTGGGAGTGAGACATTTGTCAAAAGTGATTCCACATTAAATGCGATTGCAAAAGAAGTGGCAAGTGAGCTTGGATTTCAAATTTATGAGGGAATCGTTGCTTCAGGGGACCAATTTGTCAATCAAAAAGACAAGAAACAATGGATACGTGAGACTTTTCAAGCGGACGCAGTAGAAATGGAGGGTGCAAGCGTAGCGGTGGTGTGTGAGAATCTCAAAGTGCCTTTTTGTATTCTTCGGACTATATCCGATAGCGTGAATGATGAAAAGCTAGAGGAATACAATGAGGAAGAAAGCGGTAAGAGAAACATTGCATTTGTAATTCAAATGATAGAAAAAATCTAATTTAAGGAGGTTTGGAAATGCGTTTAATTTTGGTGCGACATGCAAAAGCAGAGAATAGAGAAAAGTGGGTAGGCGAAGATGATATGAAACGACCGCTTACCAAAAAAGGTGTAAAACAAGCGAAAAAAATTGCAAAGTATATTGCAAAAAAATACCCCGATGTAGATGCAATTGTTTCATCGCTTGCTTTGCGTGCGTGTGATACTGCAAAGTATATTGCTAAAAAACAATCCCATAGCACTTTTTTCTTAAATCCAAATATTAATCCTGAAGAAGGATTACAAGGTTTTTTAGGGCATAAAGATGAGATTGAAGAAGATTGGCAAACTTTAGTTGTTGTTGGACACGAGCCAAGCATTAGTGAGTTTGTGCGATTTATCTGTGCTAAAGGAACTTTGAATTTGTATGTGGGCAAAGGTTGCGTGGTAGAATTAGAACGCGAAAGTGAGAATGATTGGCTGCTTGTAGGGTTGCATAATTTCTAAAGGGATTCTATGTTTTTGGGTTATTTGCCAGATGTGGCAAACAAATTTAAGAAAAATGAAGTGTTAAGCAGAATCTTTGGCTATCTTTTTGATGCTTTAGATGAAAGCAGTGAAGTGCATCAGAGGATTATAGCTTTAAAAGCGGGGGAGGAATTTGTGGTGTATTTTGAAGGGGGGGTGCGAGCCATTGAGCAGGCTTATAATACCAAAATGCCAAAAGAAGCTTTTTATGAAAGCCATAGTGAAATGGTTGATTTTCAAATGGTAGTTTTTGGCAAGGAGATTTTTTTTATCGCTCCAAATAGTCTTTGCGAGATTAAGAATCCTTTAGATGATGCACGCGATTTGATTGAATATCACGCAAGTGCTTTTCTTTCAAGCATTCAATTATTTCCCGGCAATCTTGCGGTGTTTGAAAGTCTTGATGTGCATGCGGGTGGAATCTCTGCAAATGCAGAATCTTCGCTTGTGCAGAAAGTAGTTGTTAAAGTTCCTAAACAATATGTTAAATTAAACTTTTAAGCTTTGGTTTGGCATTGTGGGCAGATTCCAATCATTGCGATAGAGATTTCTTTGATTTTGTAAGAAGAAATATCGGTGCAAGCGGTTTTGAGTGATTCCACGGAAGAATTAAGTGCCATATCTGTGATTTTTCCACATTTTTCACAAACAAGATGCATATGCTGGTTTTTCACAAGCTCATAACGTTGCTTTTGGTTGGGAAATTTCACTTCATCAATAATTCTTGCTTCTTGCATAGAAGCAAGGTTTTTGTAAATTGTAGCAAGAGACATTGAGGGATTGCTCTCTTTGACATTTTCATAAATTTCATCAATGCTGATATGTCCAAATTTTTGGATTTCTTTCAGGATTGCTAAACGTTGGGGAGTAATTTTGAGGTGATTTTCTTTTAAAATTTTTTCAAACATTTAAATATCCTAATAATATGGGCTAATAAAATTTTATTCTTAAAAACTAATTTTACAAAAATTATTTTTATTTATCAAGAAAGATTATCAATAAATAATTACACAAAGTAATCATTTATTTTTTATGGAATGGAAAGATTTTGTGATGAATGAATTATTTGGGAATCTTAATTTGCATCGATACGACTTTAAAGGCTTGAGATTAATTTTGCCTTTTATTATTTTTTGATACAATCACAAATTATTTTGTTATTTTTTAGGAGTAAATACCATGAGAAGCCATTATTGCGCAGATTTGGGAGAGCAAAATATTGGAGAAATGGTGAGTTTATGCGGTTGGTGTAATACTTATCGCGACCATGGAGGAATCGTTTTTATTGATTTACGCGACCGCAGCGGGCTTGTGCAACTTGTGTTTGACCCGAAGGATAGCGCAGAGGCGCATAAAATTGCGAGCGAAGTGCGTGATGAATATGTTTTGTTGGCAAAAGGAAAAGTGCGCGCAAGAGGCGAGGGACTAGAGAATCCTAAACTAAAAACAGGGAAAATTGAGGTGTTGGTGGAATCTCTAAAGATTGAAAACAAAAGTCTAACACCTCCTATTGCGGTAGGAGATGAAAGTGTGGGGGAAGATGTGCGCTTGAAATATCGCTATTTGGATTTGCGCAATCCGCGTTTGCAAGAGATTTTTATCACGCGAAGCAAGGTGGCACAAGCGACAAGAAATGCGTTAAGTAGCTTGGGATTTTTAGAGGTTGAAACTCCGATTTTAACGAAAGCAACGCCAGAGGGTGCGCGGGATTATCTTGTGCCTAGTCGTGTGCATCACGGCGAATTTTATGCCTTGCCCCAAAGCCCTCAATTATTTAAGCAGCTGCTGATGATTAGCGGATTTGATAAGTATTTTCAGATTGCAAAATGTTTCAGAGATGAAGATTTGCGACTTGATAGGCAACCAGAATTTACGCAAATTGATGTGGAAATGAGTTTTTGCACCCAAGACGATGTAATGTCGGCTGCAGAAGCGACACTTAAGGCGATTTTTGGAATTTGCGGAATCGCAATCCAAACTCCTTTTGAACATCATACTTATAAAGAAGTAATGGAATCTTATGGCAGCGATAAACCAGATTTGCGTTATGAGTTGCCCTTAGTGGAAGTGTCAGATTTGTTTGTGGAATCTAGCAATGAGATTTTTGCTAAGATTGCTAAGGATTCCAAAAATAATCGCATTAAAGCCCTGTGTGTGCAAAAAGGCGATACATTTTTCACACGCAAAACTTTGGGAGAGGCAGAGGAATTTGTGCGCAAATTTGGAGCAAAAGGTTTGGCGTATATCCAAATCAAAGAAGAGGGCGCAAAAGGTCCTTTGATTAAATTTTTGAGTGAGGCAAATCTCAAAAATCTCATAGAACGCGTAGGGGCAAAAGTCGGAGATATTGTATTCTTTGGAGCGGGAGAGAAAAAAATCGTATGGGATTATATGGGACGTTTGCGTCAGAAAATTGCCCAAGATATGGGGCTTATTGATGAGAATCTTTATAGATTCTTATGGGTTGTGGATTTTCCTATGTTTGAACGCAATGAAGATGGCAGTGTATCGGCTCTACACCACCCTTTTACAATGCCCAAAAATTTAGATGTAGAAGATGTTGAAGAGATTAGCTCTGTGGCTTATGATGTCGTATTAAATGGTTTTGAAATCGGTGGCGGAAGCATTAGGATTCATAAAGAAGAGATTCAAAGCCGCGTGTTTAAATTGCTTGGAATTAGCGAGAAAGAGGCAAAAAATAAATTTAGCTTTTTGCTTGAAGCTTTGCAATTTGGCGCGCCACCGCACGGCGGAATCGCATTTGGCTTAGATAGGATTATTATGTTGCTTTGCAAGGCAAATTCTATCCGTGATGTGATTGCGTTTCCTAAAACACAAAAGGCAACTTGTCCGCTAACAGATGCACCAAGTGAGGCAAGTGAGGAGCAATTAAGGGAGCTACATATCAAAGTAAGAGAAACCAAACAATAAAAGGAGAGATTTTATGAAAAAGTTATTTTTAGTCATCGGGGCACCCGGAAGTGGTAAAACTACTGACGCAGAGATTATTAGCAAGAATAATAGTGAGAGCATTGTGCATTATTCTACCGGGGAATTATTACGTGCAGAAGTGGCAAGCGGAAGTGAGCTTGGAAAGCTAATTGAGAGCTATACAAGCAAAGGGAATCTTGTGCCGCTTGAAATTGTCGTCAAAACAATTGTAGATGCGATAGCCAATGCGGTGAAAGATATTGTGCTCATTGATGGCTATCCTCGTAGCGTGGAGCAAATGTTGGAGCTAGATAAGATTCTAAAAGACAAAAAAGATATTGAGCTTGTCAGTGTGATTGAAGTAGAAGTAAGCAGAGAAACTGCTTGTGATAGAGTGCTTGGACGCGCTAGAGGTGCAGATGATAATGTAGAAGTATTCAATAATCGTATGGAAGTTTATCAAACACCGCTCAAGGAGATTCAGGATTTTTATAGCAAAAAAGCTGTGTTGAAAAAAATCAGTGGTGAGCGCACGATTGAGGAAATTACTTCCGAAATGGAAGCTTTTATTAAATCTAAAATTTAGTAGAGATTCTACTTAAATTATTAAAGGATAAAAAGATGAATGTATCAAAAATCAGTGTAGGAGAGAATCCTAATAAACTCAATGTTATAATTGAGATTCCTTATGGAAGTAACATTAAATATGAGATTGATAAGGAATCTGGTGCAGTCGTGGTAGATAGGGTAATGTATAGTGCAATGTTTTATCCTGCGAATTATGGTTTCGTTCCAAATACACTAAGTGATGATGGAGACCCAGCAGATGTGTTGGTGCTAAACGAATATCCTTTGCAGGCTGGAAGTGTAATTAAAGCGCGTTTGATTGGTGTTTTGATTATGGAAGATGAAAGTGGAATGGACGAAAAACTCCTTGCTGTGCCTATTAGTAAGATAGATCCAAGATACGATAGAATCCAAAGCCTAGAGGATTTGCCACAAATCACATTAGATAGGATTAAAAATTTCTTTGAAACTTATAAGGCTTTAGAACCAAATAAATGGGTGAAAGTTAAGGAATACAAAGATTTAAATGCTGCCAAAGAAATTTTGGATAAAGCAATCAAAAATTACAAATAAATTTTTAGGTTGTTTCAAAAATTCATTTTTGGTGCATAATGTTGCAAAATTCTACACTAAAAACACCAAAGTGGTTTAGTTGATTTTGTCTTTTAAGAAGATTTTGTATAAAATACATAGAATCTCACAGAGGTTGAGTGAATAATATTTGTGTTAGGAGATTTAGGAAAATGAAAAAAATTCTTTTAGTTTCAGTTTTGGCTGTATTTGGATTAATGGGGTGCGGTGGAGACAATAATAAAGAAGTTAGTGCCGCTGCTAAGGGGGATTCCAATAAGGTTTATGAGGTGAAATTCGCGCATGTTGTGAGCGCAAATACACCAAAAGGGAGAGCAGCGGATTTCTTTGCCAAAAGAGTGGAGGAGCTCACAGAGGGGAAAATTAAAGTGCATGTATTTCCTTCAGCACAACTTGTAGATGATGACAAGGTTTTTCAAGAACTTAAACGCAACAATGTGCAACTTGCAGCACCTAGTTTTTCAAAATTTACGCCTTTTGCAAAAGAGTTTAATCTTTGGGACGTTCCTTTTATTTTCCGCGATACTGAACATTTGCATAAAGTAATGGATGGAGAAGTAGGAAAAATCCTAAAAGATGTGATTTCAAGTAAAGGTTACATTGCGCTTGATTATTGGGACGCAGGATTCAAACAATTTAGCACAAACAAAAAACCAATCATAGAACCAAGTGATGCAGAAGGGCAAAAAATGAGAATTATGAGTTCTAAAGTGCTAGAAGAACAAACAAAAGCTGTCAAAGCGATTCCGCAAGTTTTGCCTTTTGGTGAAGTGTATTCTGCATTGCAAACAGGTGTAGTAGATGCGGCAGAAAATCCGCTTTCTAACCTCTATAATTCTAAATTCTATGAAGTGCAAAGCTCTATTACGATTTCAAATCATGGCTATTTGGGATATTTAGTTGTTGCAAGTGAGAAGTTTTGGAAAGAATTGCCACAAGATTTGCAAGAGAAATTTTCTACTGCAATGCGCGAAGCAACAATTTTTGAACGCGAAGAGAGTGCTAAGGAAGAAAAAATGTTGCTAGATAAATTAAAAGCTGATGATAAGACAAATACAACCATCTATGAGTTAGATGAAGCACAAAAACAACGATGGCAAGATGTGATGATTGCAATCTACCCTAAGTTTTATGATTTAATCGGCAAAGATTTGATTGAGAAAACGCTGAATACAAAATAATCTTGCAGATTATTTTTGAAAGGTTTATTTTGCGCAATTTATTATTAATGATTCAGAAACCTTTTTTGTGGGCACATAAGGATTCTGGTGTCAATAAGCTTTTTGCTATTTTAGACAAGATTATTGCAGGAATCAATAAAAATGTTGCAGTCATTGGAATGGCACTTGGAATCGCAATTACCGCAATTAATGTGAGTGTGCGTTACATTGCGGGATTCTATCCAGAGATTGGCTCGCTCACTTGGGCAGAGGAAGTAGCAAGATATTGTTTTTTGTGGTCAGCATTTTTTGGTGCGGCGTATGGATTTAGAAAGGGTGTGCATATTTCTGTAACTATGCTAGTTGAGAAGTTTCCACCAGCACTTGCTAAAACTTGTGTGCTATTAACACATATCCTCAATTCTATTTTTCTAGGCTTTATGTTTTATGCTAGTTTAATGGTTTGCTATTTGAACTATGAAATTGGTTATATGAGTGAAGCGTTACACGAAGTGCCTTTGTGGGTGTTTCTCCTTTGTTTGCCTATTGCATTTTTAGGAGCAACTTATCGTTCCATAGAAAAAATCTATGAAGTTTCTTGGACAGATGCAGACAAAGTTGTAAAAAATGCAGAGGAAGAGATGATTCACGATTCTGTGATTAAAGATTAGTAAAATTTGGAGAATTAATGAGTGTTGCATTTTTGCTAATTGTATTGTTTGGTTTGTTATTAGTAGGTGTGCCAGTCGCCATTTCTCTTGGGGTAAGTGCGGTAATTACAATGCTGTTGTTTAGCTCTTATGATGTTATGGGTGTGCCTGAAATTATGCTTAATGGCTTAAAACCTGCTTTAATGGCGATTCCAATGTTTATTTTGGCGGGTTCTTTGATGAGCAAAGGAAGCTCTGCACAAAGAATCGTAGATTTTGCAAGAAGCATTGTGGGGCATTTACCCGGTGGTCTCCCAATGAGTGCGATTTTGGCTTGTATTATCTTTGCTGCTGTGAGTGGAAGTTCTCCTGCGACGGTTGTTGCGATTGGTTCTGTAATGTTTGTGGCTCTTAGCCAAGCAGGCTATCCCAAAAGCTATTCAGTAGGGGCGATTACTTCTGCGGGAAGTCTTGGGATTTTGATTCCACCTTCTGTTGTAATGATTGTTTATGGGGTAACTGCGGAAGTTTCTATTGAAAAATTATTTATGGCAGGCGTTATTCCGGGTGTAATGATTGGTGGAATGATGATGGTTTATGCGTATTTTGGTGCGAGACGATTAGGATTCAAAGCGACAGAACCTGCAAAATTTAGTGAGCGTTGGGCTAAATTCAAAGAAGCATTTTGGGCATTACTCATTGTGATTGTGGTGATTGGTGGAATCTACGCAGGGCTTTTCACGGCCACAGAGGCAGCGGGAATTAGTGCAGTATATGCTTTCATTGTATCTATTTTTGTTTATAAAGATATTAAGATAAAAGAGCTTTATGGAGTGCTTTTGGACGCAGCAATTACCACAGCAATGATTTTCTTTATCATTGGCTTTGCGGTTGTGTTTGCGCATTTCCTCACAAGTGAGCGGATTCCACATATGATTGCTGAATCGCTAGTGAATATGAATATGAGCTGGTGGTTATTCTTGATTTTAGTGAATATCGCACTTTTTATTATGGGACAATTTATGGAGCCTAGCTCTGTCGTGATGATTATGACACCTTTATTATTGCCGATAGCTTTACAACTAGGAATTGACCCGATTCACTTTGGAATCGCAATGATTGTCAATATGGAACTAGGTATGCTAACCCCGCCTGTGGGCTTAAATCTCTTTGTAGCAAGCTCGCTTACGGGTTTAAGTCTCAAAGATGTTACCCTCTCGGTAATTCCTTGGCTCTGTGTCTTGCTCTTAGGGCTTGGGCTTGTTACTTATGTGCCAGAAATTTCACTTTGGTTGCCAAATTTACTTGATTAAATTTAAGGTTTGCAAGGTGTAAGGGTGGAAGAATCACTGTTTGGGTTTTTTGAGAGTGCTCCACATTTAATCAGCTTAGTCGCAGGGATTCTAACTTTTATTAGCCCTTGTATTTTGCCACTTATTCCTGCATATCTCTCGTATATCTCTGAAATTTCACTACGAGAAATGAAAGATTCTAAAAACTTGGATTTAAGGAAGCGATTTAGAATCTTAAGAAGCGCAGTATTTTTTGTTTTGGGATTTGGAATCGTTTTTGTCCTATTGGGTGCAGTGGCTGCTAGAATCTTACAAGGAGGGATTCTTTTAAGCCCTATTTTGCGTTATCTTGCAGGTGGAATCTTAATTATCTTTGGGCTGCATATCTTAGGAATTTTGAGGATTCCATTTTTAAATTATACAAAAAACTTTTGCACAGAATACAACTTTTCTTTTTTGAAAGACTTTTTCGCCCCCTTTTTGCTTGGCGTGAGTTTTGCACTCGGTTGGACGCCTTGTGTGGGTCCAATTTTGGCAAGCATTATTTCCCTAGCTAGTTTAGAAGAGGGAAGCGGAATTGCATTGCTTGTGATTTACACGCTTGGACTTTCGCTCCCTTTCTTGTTTTGCGCACTACTCATTGGCTATGCTTTTAATTTTTTAGAATGGATTAAGGCTTATTTTAAGTGGATTGAATGGTGTGCAGGAGGGCTTTTGATTTGCATTGGAATCCTTGTTGTAAGTGGAGGAATGAGCGCATTATCCGCTTATCTTGTAGGGATTTTGGGCTAGGATTCTGTGATGATGTTAAAAAATTTTGTGGATTTAGATGAGATAGAAAAGGTTTTGGTGTTTGGGTGGCGCAATCACCTAAAAATTGCCCCTTTGATGAGAACACAGACGATTACGCTAAAAGAACACTTGCAATTTATGGAATCCTTGAAGCAGGATTCCACGAAACAATATTTTTTGGCTTTGCAAGACGATGAAATCTTGGGGGTGCTTTGCTTTATAGACATTCAGCACGGAATCTCTTGTGAGTTTGGAATCTATCAAAACCCAGATTTAAAGGGATATGGAGCGGCATTAATGGAAGCAATGCTAAAATACGCGCAGAGGACGCTAGGAGTTGTGAAAATTTACGCCTGTGCCTTGAACACGAATCAAAAGGCGATTTCTCTTTACCAAAGATTTGGTTTTCAATTTACAAATAAGGACGCGCAAATGAGTTATTTCGTATTCTCTGCGGGGGGGGGGGGTAATTTGTAGCTCTAAAAGCCACTTTACTCCATTTTTTTGCCACACAAACTACAATTTTAGCTACACAGGATTATTCACTTCTTGCTTACAAAATACACAAAGCTTCCAAAAATGTGGAATCGCAAAGCTTAAGGGCGATTCCAAGCCCATTTTTAAGCCTATGCGCGTAAAGGTGGCATAGATGAAGGTGGCGATTCTTACTTCTCCAAACCAGTGGTTTATCCCTTATGCAAAAGAGCTAGAAAGCAAGATTCCAAATGCCAAGCTGTATTTTTCTCATAAAGATTTAAAGGAATCTTATGGAATCGTTTTTATCCTCTCCTATCATCAACTAATAGAGCAAGAGTTTTTAGATTTGCACGAATACAATCTCGTGATTCACGCGTCTGCACTACCCAAAGGCAAAGGTTGGTCGCCTCTTTTTTGGCAGGTGCTAGAGGGTAAGGATTCCATTGTTTTTACGCTTTTTAGAGCAGATGCAAAAGCAGATAATGGCGCGATTTATTTGCAAGAAACTTTGCATTTAAGCGGATTAGAGCTTTATGAGGAACTAAGAGACAAGCAAGCCAAGATGTGCCAAAAGCTATGTTTGGAGTTTTTGGAAAAATTCCCAACTTTAAGTCCAAAGGCGCAGAGCGGAGAGGAGAGCTTCTACCCTAAGCGAAGCCCAAAAGATAGTGAGCTAGATATTGCAAAAAGTTTGGAGTCGCAATTTAATCTTTTGAGGATTGTGAGCAATGAGGAGTTCCCTGCGTTTTTTATTAAAGAGGGTAAAAAATTTGTGCTAAAAATCTATGTCTGCGATTCTGCCGATTCTGCGGGGGGGGGGGAATAATTTAGAGATTCTTTGCTTGGAGCTAGAGGATTATGTTGTTTTAAGTGATTTGGAAAAGAAAGAGGTTTTGCAATGGCGCAACCATCCTGAAGTTGCCAAAAATCTTTATAATCAAAAGGAAATTTCGCTTGCAGAACATTTTGCCTTTATAGAATCCTTAAGGCAGAATCCCAAAAAACAATATTTTCTTTTGCGATTTTGTGGGGTTGGATTGGGGAGTATTAATTTTGGCAAGAAAAGTAGTGAGGAAGTGGAGTTTGGATTCTTTGGCAATCCGAACCTAAGCCTAAGCGGAATCGGACGCGTTTTAGAACAAGTGAGCTTGGTGTTTGCCTTTGATATTTTGGGAGCTAAGCAGCTTACTTTGGAAGTCTTTGCGCGCAACAAGCAGGTAATAAATTTGCATAAGAAATTCGGCTTCCAAATCAGTAAAGAAAAGGAAGTCAAGGGCGAAAAAGTGCTAGAGATGTGCAAAGATAACACAAGAATCTTGCCACTTCGTCATTGCGGGGTGGAGTGAAACAACAACGAAACAATCTGTCATCTTGCATACAGAAAACTTTACAATGGAATCCTAAAAGGTGAGATTCTGCATTATGTGTCGCAAAAAGCCTAAAGATTTTCTTGTGATGGCAATAAAAGAATAGTGTGAAAGAGGGAAGTGCTTACAAGGGTGCTTAAATTATTAAGGAGATAGGTTTTGAGAATTTGGACTCCGCTAAGATAACTCCGAGAAGAGTTAAGAATGCACCAAATAGGGCTAAAATAGAGAGTTTTTCTCCCAAAACAAAAAAAGAAACAATAATAGTAATGAGAGGTGTTAAATAAACATAAACATTTGTTTTAATAGCACCGATAAGTAGTGTTGCGTGATTCCATAATAAAAAGCATAATCCTGAAGCAAAAAGTGCTAAAAAAATCAGATTAAAAGCGATTTTTGGATCTAATAAAAGTATTAAATTTGGAGCAAAATCCAAAAATAAAAAGCTCGGCAGCATTCCTAAAATTCCATAAAATATTATGCGGCGTGTAATCAAGATAAGATTTCCTCTCTTGTGCATAATCTTGAGGATCAAAAGTGAGTAAGCTGCCCAGCCAAGTGCCGATAAAAGCGCAAAACTATCACCCAAAGGATTAAAGGAGAATCCCTCATCTTCATAGCTTAAAAGCACGATTCCGCTCATACACAAGATAAAGGCAACAAAAAAGATAAATGAAAGTTTTTCGATTTTTAAAAATGCTGCAAGTAGCGCAGTAAAAAGTGGTGCTGTTGCAATGATGACACTGACATTTGATGCTTTAGAATAATCCATTGCAAGATTTAAAAAGAGATTGTAAATTGTGATTCCGCTAAGTCCGGCTAGAATTAGATAAGATTCGTCCTTTAGGGTAGATTTTAGGAATCTTGGACATAAAATAAACAAAAAACAATAACCAATGATAAATTGTAAAAACAAAAGCTCTAAGGGCGCAAAAGATTCTAAGAGAATTTTGACGCAAACATAAAGACTAGACCATAAAAATACACTTAAAAAGGCTAGAAAATGCCCTATAAATTGCATTGTAACTCCTCTAAAGTGTGATGTAGTCGCATAAGATATTCTCTCCCTAAAGAAATGCAATCATAGTGCCAACTCCATAATGCCCAAACATAACTAGAGATAAGTTTGCCTTGTAGAATCTCTTTGTAAGTGATATTGGGATAGAGAGTTAAAATGTAGCAGATTTGTTCTTTGTTAAGCTCAAGCTCACCTGCTAAATTTCCAAGTTCCCAAATGGGAGTGCAAAACCCCGCAAACTCAAAATCAATGAATTTAATCTTGGAATCTTGTGTGTTGTAAAGAATATTTGGTAGCTGTAAATCTCTATGGCATAGCACACAATCTTTTAAATCAACTTCCTTTGTAATTTGTGTGATGTATTTATGTTCTTGTTTGCTTAGAAGTGGAATTTTTGCTAGAGATTCGTAGTTTTTAACCTCATTGCCTAAAAGAGTTTTTGGAAAATTGGGATAATCTTTGTGTTTAAAGCCGTGTAATATTTTGATTGTATCAAGAATCTTTTTTAGGATTGTAGAGTTAAGTTGTTCTTTTTTTAAAGGTTGGTAGTTTTGTAAATAAGTGCTAAGCTTAATGTCGCTGGGATAAAATTCTGCTTGTGGAGTGATAGATGCTCCTAAAAGTTTTGTGATTTTTTGTTCTTGTTCTGTATTGATGACTGTATTCCTATTGTTTCGTGGAATCCTTATGACTTTATCTTGTCCTAAAAATTTAATTTTATAGTTAATGTTTGTAACGCTAAAGAGCCTTTGGGCTGCATTATCATCTGCGCATTGCTTGGCGATTTCTTCTGGAGTGATAAGCTTAGAGACGAGTGCGTCATTAAAAGAATCAATTTCGGTGTATAAAGCATCTAAGCCAAAGATATAGAAATTAATTTTATCCATAGATTTTAGAATACAGGCTTCCCAATATTCTGAATCATCACATTTTTCTAATTCCTTTTTAATCACCTCTAAATCTTTTGTATTGTCAAAAAATGCGATTCCATCTCCATAACCACTAGTTGCGTTTGTGTCAATATCTAAAAGCTTACAATTTTCATCTACAATATATCCCCAAGAGGGAGTATCGTGCAGAATTTTTTGTGCTAAAAATTGTGAAACTCCGCGCTTGATTTGCGTCTCAAAGAAATCTTGAAAAGTGTTTGCCAAAAATAAATCTCCATTCAAAATCAAAGTGCCTTTTGTGATATTGTTTAACACATATTTCAAGGAAGCAGCAGAATTTGTGGAATTGTAATTTTCAAACACCACTTTTTGAAATTTTAATTTTTTTACAAGTGGGTCAAAGAGATGGTGTTTGTAGCCTGTAACAACAATAATTTCTTGTATGCCACATTTCCTTAAATGCAAAATTGTATTTTCTAACAAAGTTTTACCTTTAATCTCCAAAAGCGGCTTTGGTTTGTTAAGTGTCAAGGGTGCCAAGCGTGTTCCCTTGCCTGCACACAAAATAATTGCTTTCACTTTTTGCCTTCCAAGATTAAATCAATTTGTTCTTTAATCGCTTGACAGGAAGTTCCTGCATTATAGATATTTGTATTCCGTAATTTTTTAAAGAAAGTTTTTTGGGATTCAAAATCAATAGAATCCAGTTTATGCTTAAGTTCGGCAAAGTTGTGTGAGTTTTGTTTTTCTATGATATATCCTCCCCTTTTTAAATCCTTGTTTAAAGGAAAAGGCATAAAGAAAAAGCTAGGTCTTAAGGTTGCATAAGAATAAGTAAAGGCGGTAGTCGACCAATCCGTAACTAGATAATCGCTAAAATTAAAAAACTTATTACCCATTTCGCGATCAAAAGTAACGCGGGGTTCGTTTTGGAATTGCGCTTTGATTTGTTGGTGGAATAGGTGGTTGTTGGTGTAGTTTATCGGGTGGGAGCGATAGGAAATATTATATTGCGTGTTTTCTAGCAGCCATTCTATCATATTGCAATCAAATCCTGCATACGCATTCAAGTTGGAATATCTTGTATCTACATAGCGCAAAGTTGGCGCATAGGTAATAGTGTTTGCAGGAGTGTAATGGTAGTTTTTCAAGGTTACATCAAACTGCGGATAGCCACAGGGTAATAATTTCACTTTCATTTTGCTAGTTTTTAGTTTAAACTCTTGCATTGCTGTTTTTGATGGTACGATGATATAGTCTATATTATCGCTCACACCACAATCTGTTGTTAGTCGGTGGGGGAGATAAACGCGTTTGGCTTTTTTGCTTAAAAATGTGCGGTCAATTTTACCCCCTTGATAGCCTACTTGGTCTGCGGTGATGATTAAATCAATTTTAGGAATATCGGTGTTTAGGTAATAGTGTGTTTCTCCATCTATGATACGCCAAGGGAAGTGAAAGTTAGCGTGTGCGGATTTTTCAAAATCATCATTTAAGATTCTATCTACAATAGTAATCACATTGTAATCTTTCTTTAGTTCAGTGATGAGGTTACCATAATTGGAACGATAGGTGGGATAATAAGAGACAATAGCAATATTCTTTCTTTTAGAGCTTAGGGATTCCTTGATTTTTTGGGTGGTAAGTTGAATGAAAGTATTGATTTGGTATTGAGTATTCATAGTAAGTCCTCTTGCATAAAGTTTAAAATCTCTTGCGTCTTGGTTGGTGCTAGATTTGGCAAATCTTTTAGGGTTTGCCTAAGTTGTTTTTGTGAGAAGCTAAGAAAATTAAAGCGATGGATTAATGAATAAAGATGGTCTTTGCCAAAATCAATGGAAGTAAAACAAGGCAAAAACAGCACACTAGGCTTTAAAAATTGTAGATTAAACATAAGAGCAAGTGTAGAGAGGTCTGTGATGAGGGTATCACAGCTTCTAGCACCCGATAAGGATTTTATGGATTTAATAGAGGGGAGGGAGTCTAAAATTACCTTATTGTAAGATTTTGGAGTTTTAGGGTTTGGAAGATAGAGGACTTCATTTATTTTGCCCCCCCCCCCCATTATTTGCTTTTAGTAAGCATTCAAGCACAGAAATGTCATAACCACATAAAACATTGGCGTGCAGAATGTCTTGAGATTCTCTAAAGCTTGGCGCATAAACAAGTTTCATTTAGTTTCCTTTGTAATGGTATTTGTAGTGTCATATTTCTTTGGAATATTCATCCAAGTTTTAGCTGCGCGTTTAGCAGTCTCTAAAGCTGCGTCCATTCCACCTGCAAGAGAAAAAAGCCAATATTTATGTGCATAAAGCCAATCAATTTGTTTGACTTGCTTTTCAATAAGGGTATGCACAGGGCGCACGACAATTTTAGCAAATTCTAATTCTTGATGCACGATGTAGGATTGCACAGCGTCAATGAAAACTTTAATAAAAGCGTCTTCTAAAAAGAAATTTTTGACATCATCAATTTCCTCTAGCAATTTATCCATTTTGGTAAAATTGATTTTTTCTAGTTTATTTTCACGATTCAATCGTTCTAACTCTTCTGTCATTTTGACAACTCTTAAAAATAGTTTTTCTACCATTTTTTTCTTTTTGTAGCCATAGTCTAAAAATTCTTTCACTTTTGCTTCCATTTGTTTTTTGTTGGCAGCAATTTCTGCTTTGGTAGGTGGTGTAAGCTGAATAAGAGATTTTTTTACTTTTGGTAGGGATTCTAGCACTTCTTGGAATGGAATCTCTTTTGTCCCCTCTATCCTTGCTCCTCCCTCTGTGGCATTAATCACTTCTAGTGGATAAGGTGTTTCAGTAATATCTTTTTCAAAGAAATTCAAAAACATTTTCCAAACACTGCTTGTTTCTACAAAGCCTTTTCCGCCATAAGCAGGAACTAAAATTTTTTCTAACGCGTTATCGGATTTTTTGTATTGAGATTCATTTTCGCCAAAAATCGCATCTTTGGAATGTGTTTTGCCATCAGGCGAAAAGGCTAAATCCTGCCCGATAAAAATACATTTTTCAAATTTACTATGCACAATTAACTCATAAGCCATATTTGCAGCACTCATTCCGATTCCTGCATAACCATATTCTTTTAAATCAAAAAATCTTGTGTAACCAAAGGGGCGCATACTATAAGTTTTTATGCCTTGCGTGATAGAGTTTTTTGTTTCTTGATGCACGATACTCGTAAGCGCGAAAATAATATTTTTTTGCGCGGATTTTGGAGTTTTTTTGTAAAAATCCGCAGTAGGTTCTACGCGTTCTAAGGTTACAACAATATCGGGTTTAATTCCGTGTTTAGTGAGAATTGGGAAAGAAGCATCTACGCAAAAAATTGTGAGGTAAGGTGCATATTGCTTTAAAAGAGGTAATTGCTTATAAAGCGAAGGTCCTGTAGAAACAATCACGGCGGTATTTGTGTTTTTGACTTTTGAAATAAGTTCTTTCATAGAGGGTGTTGTAATCATTTCTGGGAGATTTTGTAGGTGATGTTCTAGTCCGATGAGTGCGTCTGTAGAATCGTTCCCCACAGAAATGACGTGGTGTCCTAGAGAGCGCGTGATGATTGAGTTTAAATTCAAGCATTCTTTATCGTATCGTCCATAATAGCTATTGTAAAGATGTAAGTTGTAAATGCGAGAATAAATCCATTGTCCCTCACTTGCCAAATATGAATCTAATTCCCCAAAACTTATTGTTCCCGTCCAAAAAATCAAAAGTTTTCCCGCTGCAATTTCTGCACTGAAGTCTGCGAAATTTAGCGCAATATAGATGATTTCTAGCTCTGGCTCAAAAATAAAAAGTTTTTTTATCGTTTTTGAATTTTCATTGAGTAAGAGACGATAAAAGATTCCATTGCCAAAGCCAAAAAAATAAAAAAACGGATAGAGCTTGAAAGGTTCAAATTCTTTCATTTTTTCTAATGTTTGCACTAGCGGTTCTTTGGCATAAAGTGCAGTTTTGTTTTCCTTGTCGTAAATATTAATATTCAAAGGGTCTTGCCCGATATAGACTTCGTATTTTTTATTGGGTTCTAAAATTTGGAGTTGTGCTGCGAGTAAGGGATTGACTTTAAAGAGGGCTTTAAGATTTTTATCAAAACGGGAATTTAGAGATTGGGACATAGGGATTCCTTAAGTTTGGTGAAAATAAAATACGGAAAAGATTATAGCAAAAAAGCCCAAAAAGTTGGGCTTTAGTTATTGTAAAAGTTTAAGAACATTTTGTTGCACTTGGTTAGCTTGCGCCATTGCAAAGCTTCCAGATTGCGCTAGAATGTTTGTTTTAGAGAAGTTTGCAGATTCGCTTGCGAAATCCACATCACGGATTTGAGATTCTGCAGATTTGACATTGACTTGTGTTACGGTAATGTTGTTAATGGTTACAACAAGTTGTTGTTGCACAGAACCCAAATCTGCACGGATTCTATCTAGATGTTCTTGCGCAGATTGTGCCATATCCATAACTGCCATTGCGCCTTCCATACTTGTTACACCTGCTCCGATTCCACCTTTATTGACAAATGCTACTGCAGTATTGTAGTTCGCACCAATCGCAGAGGCAATATCTGCGCCAAACTCTCCATTGACGCTACGGAGATTGACGGTGTATTGTGCTAATCCAGAGCCTGCTGCAATGTTTGCTGCGCCAGAGTGCAAACCAATTTGAGAGAAATTTGCACCAGAGACTAAAATATCTCTTGCATTAAGGCGAATCAAGGTTAAGCGTCCAACAATTGCGTGTGTTGTGCCTGAAACTCCAGCAAAAGAACCACCAGCAGTTAGAGGAGCATTTGCACTATTGACACCATTAATCACGTGTGAGCCACCATCTACTTGCACAGAAATTGCGCGTCCGTCGTTGCTTGTGAGTTGCAATGCGCCCGAGATACTAAGAGAGGCTTGCACCCCTGTGCGCTCTTTTTGTGCATTGATTGCAGCAATGAGCTTGCCATCATAGTCGTTTTTCATTACATCGTTGATGTCTCCGATTTTGATTCCGTTGATTGTAAGTCCGCGTACGGTTCCAGAACCAATTGCGCCTGCTCCTTGTCCTTGCACGATATAAGTCGCACGCACGCCTAGTGTATCAGAGTTTTTGTTGATTGCTTCTGCAAGAGCACCGATTCCTGTTCCAGCAGTTGTAGAGATTCTCACAGATTCAATTGCATAGTTGTTTGTGCCATCGGTATTTAAGAATCTAAGCGTAACTTCTGTCAAGCTACTTGTTCCAGCACTTACAGACATTTCAGCAGCAGTTTCATAGCGGACATGTCCAATTTTGTGAGAGTTTGTTGGCTGAATAGAAGCTTTTACTGTGGTGTTAGAATAAGCACCAATTTGGAATTCTTTGTTTGTAAAAGCACCAGAGAGCATTTGTTGCCCGTTGAAGCTTGTAGTATTTGCAATATTATCCAATTCTTCCATAAGTCTTAAAATATCACTTTGGAGAGCATTTCTTGTTGTTCTAGTTTGTCCGTCTTGTGCAGCTTGTGTTGCTTTGGTTTTGATTAAATCCAAGATTTTGATTTGCTCGTCCATCGCTTTATCTGCAGTTTGAATCATACCGATTGCGTCATTAGCATTGTTGGTAGCTTGTCCAAGAGCGGCAGCTTGAGAACGCAAACTATCGGCAATCGCCATTCCTGAAGCGTCATCTGCTGCTTTGTTGATTCGTAAGCCAGAGCTTAATTTCTCTAGCGATTCTGACATATTGCGATTATTCACAATTCCTGAAGTGTGCGCGTTTAACGCATTCACATTGGTGTATATCCTATAACTCATTATGCATCCTTTGCAAAAATTTGAATTTGCAGAGGATAAAGCAAATGGTGTTCCACTTTTTAAAATTGTGCTTCACAAAAGAGATAATTCTCTGTCGTTGTGAGATTCTGTGAAGAATTGTGGCAATGTGTAAAACCATAAATACGGAATCTTGCATTGCAGATTTGCAGGGACAAAATAACCAAAATTATTGATTTTAACTAAAGTTTTGCTAAAATCCGCCGATATTTACAGAATCCTAAAACTAAAGACGAACAATGCAACCTACACAATTAATTGGACAAGAAATTTTAACAAAATTAAAGGCGGCAAGTTATAAAACAGCACTTGATGAGGTAATCTTGCTGATTCGCTCCCTTGGGAAGCAAGGGCAAGAGGAGCTAGAATCTGCAACGCGCTTAGAAATTATCGCATTGTTGCGACAAAAAGCATTAGATTTGATTTATCATAAAGGCGATATTCCTGATTATAATCTTTTATGGTGCTTTGGAATCTTTGGGGGTTGTGGTGCAGATTATGAGATTCCACAAGACGCGCGGTTTGATAGCTTCATAGATTTGGTAAGTTATGTCAAAAGCACGGAATCTGACTATGAGCGATTGGTATTTATTAATTGTATTAGCGTGGCAATGTTGCTTAGAGGCGATAGGGAAGAGGCGATTAAGTTCTTTTTGCGGCATATTATTTATTTGGATTTGGTTGAGCAATATATGGAGGGGCTCAATGTCTTTGTGTTAGATTTTTGCTTTTATTATCAACTCCCCATTGATTGGATTTTAAAGATTCAAAAAGAGGCTTTGGAGGAGGAGTATTTTTGGCAGATTTCTGATAGAAAGAAAAAATCCATTTTTTTATGGAGTATGCATATTTTTTGGAATGTTAAGCATTATTTTAACGATTTGAAATGGCGTGAGAATTTTCCTGTGTGGCTTGGGGTTTTGAAGCGGCTTTTGGAACGTGGGAATTTGGATTTGGCAATGTATGTGAGCTTTTATATTTACCATAAATTTGGAAATTCTGCGCAGACACAAGAGGATTGGCAAGAATATAATGATAAAGTTGTCAAACTTATGGAGCCTTATTATGTGGAGTATGGTAAGACTTTGCCTAAATGCAAAGAGGCAGTGGATAGGAGTGCGGGACGCAAGGTAAAAATTGGAATCTTAAAGGATAGAATCGTCGCAAATTCGCCCTATAAGGTGGAATATTCTTTGATTAAGGCGTTGCTAGGTGAGGAGGAGTTTGCAAGTCAATACGAAATTGTGGTGTATTCTATGGCATATATTCAAAAGAGTATTGATGATATTCCGATTATGCAGTCTTTGGTGGAGATTGGTGCGTCTGTGGTAAGTCCCACATTTGGTTTGGTGCAACAACATAGCTACTATGTCCCGCATTTGCAAAAGGCGATGACGCTTAGGAATAGAATCCTTGCTGATGAAATAGATATTCTCATCTCCACAGGCACGATTGATGGGAGTGATTTTCTCTTTGCTACAAGAAGCGCACCTAAGCAAATCTTTTGGAGTCACGGGAATGGTAGATATGATATTGCGGGGATTGATGAGAGGATTTCGCACGCTCCACCAATATCCCCTTATACTTTTAAAAGTTTTTCTGTTTCTATGGATAGAGATAGATTTTATAATCCACCTCGTGCGCCTGAAGTGATTGCCGCAGAGAAAGCTAAATATCCTATTGAGAAAGACACGATTGTGCTAGGTGTGATTGGTAGGCTTGTCAAAGTGGATAGCGATGCGTATTTAGAGGCGATTGCGGAGGTAATGCAAAAGCATAAAAATACGATTTTCATCGCCGCTGGGGCTGGGAATATCCCCGTGATTAGAGAGAAAGTTGAAAAGCTTGGAATCTCGGAGCGATTCTTTATGCCCGGATTTGTAGATGCACATATTTATGGGCATATTATTGATATATTTTGCAATACTTTCCCTTTAAATCAGGGGGAGAGCATATCGGAGTTTGCTAGTAAAGGAAATGGCGCTTATATCTCTTTGATTCCCTCAATGGAAAAGAGGAGAGAGCAAGTGGATAATAATTTAAAGAATGATTTAAAATTAGCAGCACTTTGGAAAAAGGCTTATGAGAAATTTGGAATCCAAATTGATGCAGCCTATGAAGTGGCTCGTAATGGTATTATGGATATTATGCAGCCAGATACTAAAGAGGGTTATATTTATGCGTTAGAGTATTTTATCTTACATCAAGATGAAGAAATGAGGCAATTATTTAAGAGTTATATCAGTGCTGCCCATTATGTAAAATGTAAAGAGGGAATAGAATCTTTCGCTAAATATATGAGGTTGGCGTAGATGAAGTATTATATCTATGGGAAAGGAGTAAATGGCAAGAGTGTCAGCACATTTTTAGAGATTTATTATCCGCATTGTGTTTATAGTTTTATTGATGATAGCAAAGAAGAATCTAGCTTAGAAAATTTACAAAAACAAATCAAACAAGAGGACAAGATTTTAGTTGTTAGCACATTGTATTATGATAAAATGATTCACAATTTAAATCAATACCATTTAAAAAATTATGAAAATGGGATTTTATGGTGTGGAGAGGTAATTAATAACAAAATAAAATACATAAAGAAACCGCATAAAAAATATATCGGATTTGTAATTGAACAATTTACTCAAAAGCACTTTGGCAACTTAGCGCAACAGCTTAAAGATTTGGGATATGAAATCATCTATTTTGTAGATAATTTTAAAATGTATGAGAAATATAGCAAGATTGGCTCTTGCTTTTTAGCCTCTAATGCTATTTTATCACAGATTAATACGGTTGATATGATGCTGCTAACTAATATCACTGCGACACACAAAGAAGTGATTAGCATCGATTTAACGCACGGATTCCAAGGAGCTACTTGTTATCCATTTTTAGAATATACTAAAGCAGAGAGAGATTTTATGAAATATGTTTTTTCTACGACAGATTATATCGTGTGTGGGAGCAAGAAAAATCACCAAGATTATGAGGTGTTTTTATCTAATATACAAGAAAATTCTAGGCTTTTGGATGTTGGGTATATAAAGCTAGATACTGATGTGGAAGTCTATAATGACTTAGTTAAGAGTAAGTGTGGGGCAGAATCACAAAACAATATTGTTATTTTTGCTTTCACATTTTTTAATGATATTAAGAGGATTGTTGCTTTAATGGAGCAATGTATTTCTATGGATTTGCGAGTATTTTTTAAGCCACATAGTTCATATAATAAGGCGATAGTAGATGAGATTAGAATCGCACTAAGTCGTGAGTGCAGAGATTATTTCGTAGAGGATATTGACTATTTAGAAATCTGTTATCATTCTTTATGCTTGATTAGCGAGTGTAGCTCTATGGGATATACTTACCCGCTAACTTCTTGTAAGCCTAGTATATGCTTAGATGTTGGGATTAGAAGTGATATGGAGATTATGACTAAGGGTTGCGGAGAGTATTATGATGAGCGTTTAATGTTTATGTGTCAAAACGATAAAGATTTATCTAGTATTTTGAGAGAAATTAAACAGATGGGAACAGCCCATTATGCAAGTGTATTAGATTACCAAAAGACAGAGTGTTTCAACTTTGGCAACGCTACTAGAAGTCTTATAGAGAAGATTCAAACTATATTGGGAGATAAAAAATGATTATAAACATACAAACGACCAACAACTGCAACTACACCTGCGGAATGTGTCCCTTTCACGGAGGGGGATACAATGGAGACTATTTTGGTGAAAGAGTGGAATGGAAAAAAGAAATGACACTACAACAAATAGAGGAGATTCTAAAAAAATCCCAACAACAAGGAGTAGAAAATATTGACTTCACACCCAATGGAGAATTTTTCACTTATAAACAATGGCGAGAAGTGCTTTCTTTGGTTCAAAAATATAAGATGAAAGCACAACTAACAACCAATGCAGGATTGCTAAACGAACAAGATATTAAAGATGCAGTGGATTTAGGAATCTCTCATATAGCAGTGAGTATTGATTCTGTCAATTATGATGTATATAGAATCGTCCGCAAACCTGCTAGCAAACAAGCTTTTGAAAATGCAATTTATGCACCCATATTGTTTAAACAATATGGTGATACTAGAAGTGTGCGGGGGGGGGGCATTTATATGTCCAAGTGCAATTTACAGAGCAGTTTAATGAGACAACAAAGGCAAGAAAGGAATTAGAGGATTTGTTAAGTTTTTATCAACCCCATAAACTCAATCAAATTTCAGTGAATAAAATGTTTATAACAACAAAAGAGGGTGTAAGCTATAAGGATTGCAGCAAAGAGATTCCAAAGTATGTTGTAGGAACTTGCAAAAGCTATGGAGGAAGTTATTTAATCCAAACAGATGGAAGCGTCTTAGGTTGTTGTGGAGAGTTTTATTTCTATCCACAACTAAAAGATAAGATTCCAAATATTTTTAAGCAAAGCCTAGAGGAATGCAAGAAACAATCCGATTCCTTATATCTTAACAACCCAATCTTTATTGATTATTGCAAACACTGCTCTTTATATGCAGTCAATAATGAAGAAGTGCTAGAGAGGAAGTTTATCCACAATGGATATTTTGCAATGCAATATGCTACACAGACAAGATATTTTGTGATTCCAGAGTATCTAGCAACTTTACGAGAGGATATTTTACTCTTTATGTATGAGAAAGGCTATGTTGGAGAGATAAAGGGGTTTGTAAATAAAACTTAAATTATTAAAGGAGATTTGAAAATGGGATTCTATCAAGAGGATTATTGGGCGATTGAGTTTTTGCTAGAGAAAGGCTATTTACAAAAGGGTTCAAGCGTTATAGAATGTGGCTCTCAAGATTTGCTATGCACTAGAGAGGGTAGAAGCGTGTCTAATAAAGAGCGCAAATCCACTAGAGAGATTTTTAAACAATACGGCTTTAAAGATTATGAATGTATCGATATGGATGGGGGGCATAATTCTCTACAATTTGATTTTGGCTTAGATTTAAGGACAGAATATCAATATAACAAGCAGTTTGACTTAGTAACTTGTAGAGAATTTGGGCATTGGATATTTGACCAAAGACAGATGTTTGAAAATTTGCATAACTTATGTAAGATTGGAGGATATGTGATTTGGCGACCATTCCTTAGCGGCGCATTTGGATATGGATTTTACGCTTATAATCCTAATAAAATCTTGCATTTAATGTTCGCAAATGGTTATAAAATGATAAGAGTGTATATTACCGAGCAAATCTATAAAGAAAATGGAGAGTTTGCTGGACGTGATAGGAAGTATCCAAGTTTGCTTTGTGAGAATGGAGCGGATTTTTTAAATGCTCTTGATATGTATTTGGATAAAGAGGATACTTGGAGAAAAACTTCGCTGAAAGTTGGAATCCCAACAATCAATCCTACGATAATATGGCAAAAAACAGAGGATAGGCCTTTTAAATCTCCGCTATATTACTATGATGAACCAGAAAGAACAATTACAAGAAATGCAAAAAGTGTTTTGCAAAATTGTTTTCCAAGAATCCAAAAGGGTAATGTTGCAATCTTTGGTGCTGCAAGGGCAGGAAATATTGCAAATGAGTTTGCTAAAGCAAGTGGGCTAAATGTCGCTTGTGTGATTGATGATTATGTAAAATCCGCTGACTTCTGCGGGGGGGGGGGGCTTTTAATCGTGTCTTTTGATGAGTTTGTGAAAAATTATCAAGAAAAATGTGATTTTATTTTAGTTGGACCTTGCCAAAGCGGTGAAATAAAGGGAAGGGAAGGACTTAAGATTCAGGTTTGTGCGCTAGATGGCAGTTGGTTTGTATAAAGGAGGGAACTGTAATGCACTATTATATTTATCCTAAGAATTGGGATGGAGAGGATATAGCTTTTAATTTATCGCAATTTGATACAGAAAGTACTTATCATTTCATTGATGATAAAGAGGAAATGCTTTCGCTCAAAAGCCAAGCAGAGAAAATTAAACAAGATAAGCAAAGTTTTGTTTTGATTGCTTCTAAATATCGTTATTTTGATTTGGTGGAAAATTTGAAATATTATGGAATTTCTAATTATGCAGATGGATTAAAATTTTGCGCGGCACAACTTCGTGATTATTATTTACCTAAAATTACGCAAAGGGATGCATATGGTTGTAGTGTAGGGCTGCTTGTAACGCAACTTCCCCATTCAGAACATAGCAGGGCGATTATAGAGAATCTCCAAGCGCAGAAAATCTGCATTATCTTTCTTGTTACAGACCAAAAGAATTTCACAAAATATCAAGAGAGTTATCCTAAGGAATTTTGTTTATTGGCGCGCTGTGATTTGTTGGAATATATAGATTTTATTTCCGTAGCACACGCTACAACGCATTATTGTAAGTTTCACTCTAATGTAATTTCTATCTTGAATCCTCAAGGATTGCTAGACCCTGTGCAAAATTATTTTTATTTTAACCGCGAACGCGTGGATTTGCTTATAGGTTCGCGTGTAAATTTTGATTATATTTTTTGCCACACAAAAGAAATGTTGGAATTTTATCAAAGTAAATTTAGCGATTCTATGGAATCTCTGTGTCATTCTCTCAAGTTGATTCCATCTGGGTATCCAAGTTTAGATTCCTATTTAGATGCAACATATTGCCACAAGACAACCAATACAATTCTGCTAGCCTTTACAATTAGCAATCTTGATGAGACGGGGCTAAAAGATGAATGTGGAATCTCTTTTGAAATTCTTTGTGAGCTTGTGCAGTCTCTTTTGGATAAGAAATACAAAGTTGTCCTAAGACCACATCCTGAAAAATGTAAGGCGGTTTTTATGGACGAACTTGCAAAAAAGTTTGAAAATGTTGGCGGCGGCGGGGGGGGGGGCTTATTTGTGGTAGATAGAAACCCAAGAATGTCCAAAGAGATTATGGAGGAAGCTTTTGTTATCATCGGGCACGGCAGCAGCGTAGTGCAAACTTTCCCATTAGTAACTTTTAAACCCGCGATTCTTTTTATTCCGGACAAAGAATTTTTTGTGCGCAATGATTTGGATTCCAAATTTGTCGCAAATCAAAAAACGCATATTTTAACTCACAGCGTCCAAGAGGTTTTGGAGGTTTGTGATAGCATCAAACGCAATCCAAAATCTTATCAGGCAGATATTAAAAATTATAGAGCAGAGCATATCTATAATCTAGGGAATTCTGGAGAATTTATTGCGAGCTTTATTAAGAAGTTAATCTTAAAAGTTCAAAAGAATAGAGAATATTGAAAGGAGAAATAAAGGTGTCAGAAGTTGTAAATTACGATAAACTAGAGATTTATTTTGATAAAGATTTTTTACTCTATAAAGAGTTGGAAAACTTGCGAGAAATCAATCAGAGAAATTTTATCATATTGGATAGATTGTGCAAAAAAATTGATGTTGCTAAAAGGGTATTAAAAATTTATGATAAAAATTTTTTGACTAAAAAAGAATCGCAAGAGGAATTATCTGAAAGAGAATATATTAAGCTAGGTGAGATTCTGTTAATATGGGCGCAAGAGAAAAAGGATTGGAAGTTTTTAAACTCCGTCTTTAAGCTTGGTGATTTGCTATTTAGTCGCGGGGGGGGGGAGCAATTATCGCTAAAGGCTGAAAAGGTTTTGGAGGAGTGGAAATGAAAATAATCCCTTGGACAATGGTCGCTTTTGAGGAGGGCATGACTAAGGCTTATCTTGAAATGCTTTATCGTGCTGGATATGCGTTTGAAAAGATTATTGTTTGTTTGCACCCTAGATGGTTTGGGCAATATCAGGCAATGATTCAAAAGAGGCAAAAGCACTTAGAGGAGATTGCAGACGCGATTGCCGCACATACTTCCGTGCAAATTCCTTATTTTTCTCGTTTGGATTTTTCTAAATATTGTTCTAATCTTCAAATTGTTGATGAGTTTAAGTTTTATTCTGATGGGTTATTGAATATTTTAGATTCGCAAGAGCAATATTTTTTTAGTTATCTTGGACTTGTCCCACAAGAGTTTTTGAGAAAGGCAAAATGGCTACATATACACGGGGGACTTATGCCGCCTCTTCGTGGAAGTGCTTGTATGTATTGGGGGCTTTTATATCGGGGCAAGCCCGGATATTCTTTGTTTTGGCAAACAGAAAAAATAGACCAAGGAAAGATTTTATATCAAGACGAATCTAATGAGCCTTTACCGGATTTATCGAGCTTATCTAAAGGGATTGAAATAGAGACTTTTCGCATAGGAATGTGGTATTATGACCTTTATGTGCGCGCAAGGCTATTGGTGGATTATTTTGATGGTGGTTGCAAGGAAAAAATCTACTCCAAAGAGCAAATAAGTGAATTTAATCACCCCGATAGAATGTTTTTTACTGAACACCCAAAAATTACTAAATTTTGTGTAACAAAGTTTTTCAATTATAGAGGGTGGAGCGAATGATAATTGTTAAATTGGAGAATCCACCAACTGCTAGAGATAAAGAAATTCTATGTGAAATTACAGGAAATAAGGAAGTAGAGATTTGCTTTATTCAAGGATTCTATCATAAAGAATTTTATTTTTTATTGCAGAGAGTTGAGCGGGGGGGGGGGGGTATTTGATAGTTTATTAGCCTTTAATATGGATTTACAAGATTGTTCTAAAGAGACAATCAAGCAGATTTGTTTAGCAAATCAAAATTGCTATGCCCTGTTTTTTAATCCTTATGAAGCTAGACGTGATTCCCTATTGTTTAAATTATGTGAAGCAAATTTGGAAAAATACATTATTGAATATACCTATAAAAATCATTGGATTGAAAAAGAGACAAGAAACTTGTTGCATTCTTTTGGACAAAAGATTTTTAAAACAGATTTTTTCGCAGATAGGAGATTGTATAATTTATCAGAATCTTGGGAGCTTATCAACCCCAAATTGAATAAACAAGAAAGTTTGCAACTTCACTTTCCCAAAGTGATTTATATCGGTTTGCTGAATGTTTGCAATGTGAATTGCCCGCATTGCCCTTGGTTCTCACTTACTCATCAACAGACGCACACCAATAATTATTTTAAAATCAAGCGACAATTAGCCTCTAGTAAGGTGAATGAGATTTTGGAATATGCAAGCAAGGGGGGGAGTAAAGTTATCTTTTCTGGACCGGGAGAGCCACTTTTGGATTTTCGTTTGCTGGGATTTGTTCAAAAAGCAAGAAATCTAGGAATTAAACGGATTGAATTAGCCACCAATGGAATTTTATTGAGTGAAAATTTCTTTAAAGATTTGTTAGAGGCAGGCGTTAGTTTTTTTGATATTTCTATTCTTTTTGCAAAAGAAGTTTATAATCAATGCTGCAAGGGATTCCTTGTGGATTATCAAAAGACTTTAAGACAATTAGCAAACATTTGCGGGGATTTGGCGTATAAAGCAAAAATAAAATTGAGTATTTGTTATGATAAGGAATTTTTAAGAGAGGCTTTGGAGTTTTTCTTGCAAATCAAAGAATACGAATTCATAGAATGTCAAATGGCTTATTATGATACTAATGCAAAATATTGGGAGGGCGGAAAACTTAATAATACAAGACATACTTGCAGTGCGCCCTTTTCGTCTTTGTATGTTTTCCCCGATGGTTCTGTGGGATTCTGTGAATCGCAAAGAGGTTGGCTTGGGAGAAAGCAGGTTGAGAGTTTTTGCATTGGCAATATTTATTACGAGAATTTAGAACAGATTTGGCAGGGAAAATTACATCAGAAAATGCAGCAAAAACATTTAAATTTATCTTTTGACAAGATTTGTGAAATTTGTGGAAGCTGGTGGAATGAGAATTTTTAAAAGGAGAAATTATTTATCATACGAGCTTGAGGATTGATTGTCTGCAATATCCTTGGTACATAGGTGTCTTTGGACTTTTTAAGTAAAGTTGTTATAATATCAATATTTTTAATTTACAGGGCGTAGTGATGTGTGGTATTATTGGTTTTGTGGCTTTGGGAGATTTACAAGAAGTAAAAAAGAAATTTACTAATACCCTTTCTTTGCTTTCTCATAGGGGACCAGATTTTCAAGATTTTATATGCTATAAGCGGTGTTTGTTGGGGCATGCGCGCTTAAGCATTATTGACTTAGATTCGCGCTCCAACCAACCTATGGAATACCAAGATAAATATATTTTGGTTTATAATGGAGAGATTTACAACTACAAAGAATTGCGAGAAGAACTCTATTTTCAGGGATATAGATTCCATACACAAGGCGATGCAGAGGTGTTGCTCTGTGCTTATGACTTTTGGGGCGAGAAATGTGTGGAGCATTTCAATGGTATGTGGGCATTTGCCATTTTGGATAAAACGAAAAATAAACTTTTTTGCAGTCGGGATAGATTTGGCGAGAAGCCATTTTTTTATTATCAAGATAAAGACAAGTTTATTTTTGCCTCTGAAATCAAGGCAATTTTGCCTTTTTTAAGTAGCGCAAAAGCAAATATCCCTGCGATAATTCCTTTTATCGTGCGAGGGAATGTGGATTGTTACAAAAATGAGACATTTTTCAAAGATATTTATCGTTTGAATCCTAGTCAAAATTTGGTTGTGGATTTAGAGAATCTTAACTTTCAAACATCGCTTTATTATGAGATTGCTTCACAAGAGATTCGCGCGCAGAATCCAGCACAACATTTAAGAATGCTTTTAGAGGATTCTATAAGATTGCGCTTAAGAAGTGATGTTCCCATAGGAAGTTGTCTAAGTGGTGGGTTGGATAGCTCCTGTGTGAATGCACTCATCGCAAGACTTAATCCAAACAAAAATAATTTTGTCGCCATTCACGCCAAAAGCACATTAAAAGAGAATGATGAAAGTGAGTATGCTAAAAGAGTGGCAGAATCTCTGGGCATAGAATTATGTGTTGTAGAGCCAAGCAAACAAGATTATTTAGAGAATTTAGAAGCAGTGATGTTGGCTCAAGATGAGCCTTTTGGTAGTACTTCGCTTTATATGCAATATCTTGTAATGCAAAAAGCGCGAGAATTAGGAATCAAAGTAATGTTTGATGGGCAAGGAGCTGATGAAATATTTTTAGGATATGAGCATTATTTTAAGTATATCTATAAAGAGCTACGAGAGAGGGGCAAGGACGAATGTTTTTTTCAGAATCTTAAGAAATTTAGATATTCCAATGAAGCAATATTGAGTGGGTTAGATGGCATAGAGGATTTTGAGCTAGCCTTTTCTCGTATCTCAAAGGGGAGTAATATCCAAGCAAAATATCTTAGTAAAGAGGATTTATGCGAATTGTTTGGCTATACAAACTTTGCTGGTTTTAATAGACAAGTTATTATGCAAACAGGTTTGCAAAGTTTATTGCGTTTTGAGGATAGGGATTCTATGGCATTTGGTGTGGAGAGTAGGTTGCCTTATTTGGATAGCAGAATCGTGGATTTTGTGTTGAATCTCCCTGTAGAAGTGAAATTTCAAGGAGGCTATTTGAAGTATTTATTGAGAAAGGCTTGTGAAAATTTGCTACCAGCGGATATTATTTGGCGGTATAATAAACTAGGCTTTGAATCTCCGCAAAGATATTGGTTTGATGATTTAAGAGAATCTATGAAAAATGTCATCAAGGATTCCTTGATTATTCAAGAAATTTTCATAAAACCCGATATTAGAGAGGATAATTTTCTGTGGCGGTTATTTAATATCGCTAAATGGGAAAAGTTATATAAGGTGGAGTTATGAAAAAAATTTGTGTGATTGCAGAGGAGGATTTATCCACTTCGCGACAAAAACGGCTGTTGGATTTGCTCTATGGCAAGTTTATGTTAACGGGAATTGGGCTAGAGGCAGTGCCTTATAAAGATATTGAGATTCTTTCCTACCCACATGCGATAAAGAGAAATGCAGAACAAGAAGCAGAGCTAGAGAGAAATGTGGCGAAAAAAGACTATATGAAGCTTGTGAAAATCCCCAATAGAATGATTATTGAGAAGTATTTACAAGAGAGAATCTTTGATGCCATCTTTTGTAAAGATTTAGTGCTGCTCCCTTTTGTTATAGAGAATAGAAAAAATGCAAAGGTTATTATGGATTGTAGGGAATATTACCCCGGAGAGCAAGGTGATGAGCGATGGAAGCGACTTTTTGCTGGGTTTAATGACTGGCTTTGCCAAACCTACCTCCCCCAAGCTGATTATGTCTATTCTGTTTCGCAAGGAA
>ERZ778513.26-NODE-26-length-139496-cov-18.351231_pt1 | contig 139496 bp, 108 predicted proteins | sample MGYA00510345_ERZ778513 | MGnify/ENA primary metagenome ERZ778513 (study PRJEB29527, sample SAMN07138966) | mouse gut metagenome | material: feces | host: mouse | place: China:Nanjing | collected 2016-01-25 ... | reverse complement strand
GTACCAATCGGCTTGTCAATTTATAAGCTCTCTCTTTCTTAAGTTAGTGACATTGTACGAGCCGTGCGTCCCTACTTTTTAGAGGCGTTTTTCTGAATTCTCCTCATTGGTCGTATGCGGTGGAAAGGAAGGCAGTGGTGGGAGAGATGGATTGGGTGTACCACGTGTCGCCCTTCCCGGGCTTGTTGGGGGGATGGGGTGTAGAGCAGCCCCGGTCTGTGCCCGCTCCGCGTTCTTCGAACCGGGGTTAATCACATTTTCGAGCCTCCGGCTCTCCGTGTGGAGGGGATGCCGAGAATCTGTGGGTGGGGCTGTGGCGGGGTTGTGGCGGGGCTGTAGTGGGGGAGAGATGGATTGGGGGTACCACGGGTCGCCCTTCCCGGGCTTGTTGGGGGATGGGGTGTAGGGCAGCCCCGGTCTGCGCCCGCTCCGCGTTCTTCGAGCCGGGGTTAATCACATTGCCGATCCTCCGGCTCTCCGTGGGGACAGGTCTTGTGGAAATAATCGGCTGTAGTGTAATAATTGTTTTCAGAATCTGTTTTTGTCGGTGTTTCCTGCTCCGCGGCCTTTATATCTTGATCTTGCGGAATTAAAATTGTATCTTATAGTCAGTGACAGATCTCGTGTGTCATATATCTTTTTTGATGAGTTACAGCTAATAGCATCATACAATGTAATTTCCTGTCTCCATGTGTCGAAAACATCGTTGAGTTGCAGTTTTATGCTCCACGTGTCATTCGCAAATGATTTATACAGTCCGAGGTTACATTGCCAGTATGGTTTGATATAGCAGTTATCTCCATTTCCGGAGGTTCTTGCGGAGAAATCGACATTCAACCACATATCCCAGGGAAGATGTATTGCATTATCGAATCGAAATATTCCCAAGGGTCGATCCAAGCTAATAACTTTTCCATTATGCGTTATTTTGAAATCCTGAGCATTAATCCCTGTCATTATAGATGGATGCCAGCACCCGAAAAAAGTAGGAGAATAGTTTATGTATGCCCCGTATGTGTTGAATCGTGGCATATTAACCATAGTGAGCAGTGTAATGTTGTCGTTACCGGGATATTCCGACGTCTGCCACATAAAATAGTTTTTGGTTGAATAGTATTCAAGTTCCACCACGATATCTTTCCATGAAGCTGAGGCAGAAATGTAGTCACGGTATATAGGCTTCAAATTAGGATTGCCTGATTCATAACTGTATCGGTCAATATACTTTACAGCGGAACTAAGTTGCTCGAAAGCCGGACGGGATGTCTTTCTCATATATGAGAAACGAGTATTGACATTGCCAATGGGTATTGATACAGAAGCAGATGGGGCAAGATTATGATATTTACGGCTTTGGTCATCACTAAGCTGTCCTGATTGCCAATACTTGGAATCAGTATATTCCCAGCGTAACCCTAAACTTGCCCAAATTACCCCAAAAGTCTGTTCAGTTTCTGCAAACAAAGCCGTAGTTGTCTCATTTATTTTAACATCAGTGTCAGTGATATAATCCACGTTCCCATAATATCTGTCTGTACGATGAATGCCTGTCACTTCTGTTCCAAATTTCAAATCCCCTTTCCAGACGGGAAAGGTTGCCGTCACATTACCTGCAAGGAGACGGTTTCCGACATTGTTGATTGTTCTAAAATCCCGCACCGGATTGATAGTTGAAATTTCAGTATCTATATTATTTTTATCGTTAATCTGCCACAATGCATCGAAATTGGCTGATAACAACCATTTACCTAATTGCCCGGAGTAATATACGCTTACGAGATGCTGACGGTTACGCTGTTTTGAAGCTGAATAAGCCTCAAGAATTTCTGTAAATACATTGTAAATATATCGGTCAGCAACGGAAGAACCGAAGATTGTCGACGGTTTGTATGAGAAATCATAATAGAAACCAAAGTTGTGAGAGGTTGAATTATAATTCAGACCTAATTTGCCTTGATATATAGGATATTTAGCAAAATCTTGTCCATGACTGTTCTGTTGCACAATCCCGGATTTTAGGTATTGAGTAGTGCTGTTAGAGAAACCGGGACGCTCCCTGTAATTCTCATAATTCAACATGCCAAATAGGTCGAAACCGTTTTTACGCCAGTTGAGATTTACCTGTTCAAACAGATAGGCATAATGCTTGTAGCCAACTGTAGTGCGGTTGTTGAATGAAAAACCTTCTCCCACAGGTGTCACAGTTGTGATTCGTATAACAGAGTTGACTGTCGACGCGTATCTTGCCCCGGGGTTTGTTACGACATCAACACTTTTAATCTGTGATGAAGACAGCTGATCAAGCTCCGACATATCACGCACCTGTCTGCCGTTAATGTATATAAGTGGAGAGCCTTTTCCGAGAACTTCAATATCTGCCCCCGACGTAGTCACGAAAGGCATTTTTCCGAGTACTTCGAGTGCGGTTCCTGTGTTGGCGAGATAGGAACCTGCGATTGCCACCTGTATTCCATCGCTCTTGATCTTAGCCACAGGCCGAGAACCTTTTACAACAACCTCACCAAGCGAGTAGGAGGCCGGCGAAAGGATGATATCGCCTAAATCGGGGATAAGATTGCTAATGGTCTTATTCTCGAATCCCATCGCCGTAATTCGCAGAAATGCCGTAGCTCCGTTACTGCGAACGGTAAATTTACCCGTCATATCTGTTACTGTTCCATATATCAGTGTGGAATCACTAAGTGTTATCAAGGTGACATTTACAAATTCCAATGGATTTCCGGAGTCATCCTTTACTACACCCACATACGACGGATTTGACGCGAAAAGAGTGTTGAAGCATAGGCAGAGCAACAGCCCTGCCATTAATTTGTTTAATGGCATATTTCTGGATAATTAAGTTGTTATTCTATTAAAGGCCTCCGACCACAATCCAACCTCCCGAGTCTGTTTTCTGTAAGGCTATGTTATGACGTTGCACGGTGCCATCGTGAAGATTCAAAGTATATGGCACAAAAGTCGAATGCCCTGAACCCGAAGTAAAAGAACGGCCTATTGAAATCAGTTTTGCCCCACTGAATTGTTCCTTATATGTAGCATCAGATACCTCATGTATCATCGCTCTGTCAAGAATTGCTTCATCCCAGTCGGTAAAAGCATTGAGAACGGCGGTGGCAGCCTCTTCCGCATTTAATCCGTTTAATCCCATTGGCTGGTTTTTAGTCTCTACAAATTTAATATCATCAGGACGAGACAGGTTATGGTTATGGCTATCATAATTGATAGATAAGACTTTAAGCACTTCGATTTCCCGGCCTTTTGAAATTACACTGACAGTCGCACTTTTCAATTCCTTGGAATTAGCGTCAATAATATATCTACGTACATTTTCAGATTCCGAGATAGAACTGTTAAGCAAATAAGGATTGTCAAAATTCCCTTGTGCTTCGGCATGAATGGTCAGGATTATTTCAGATCCGGATTTAGTGACTGTGTATTCTGCGTTACTGTTATTGATGCAATTCTGCAATTCAGCCTCAAGTATCCTACGTGGAGTTAACAAGTTTGCCATATACCCCAATACATTCTCATTATCGGTATCGCTCAGATGCAATCCTAATTTTACAGAAGGAATCCATGTATAAATATCCTTGCCATTACTCATGGCAACACGTTCACCTTTATCTATACGCCAGCTCAAAAGTGAGTCAATAACCGCAATATCTATATGGTGAGTTACAAACTCATCATCAAGACAGATATATCTGAAGTTTTCGATCGGTCGGGTTCTGGCTTCGACAACCATTTTAATACTTTCGCATTTACGCATCGCTTCTATTGCCTGAGAGAGAATTTCTTTGGCTGACATTCCGGATGGAATAAGCACAAGCAGAAGAACAGCGGCAACAGCACTAAGGCTGATTCCACCGAACACCCAGTTTTTCAACATACGGTTCTTGCGTTCATTGTCAAAAACCATTCTTACTTTCCGGCGAAGTTCGTCAGATGCCTTAATGTCACGGCGAGGCTTCAACAATTCTCTTATTTCTTTGTAATCTTCCATGCTATGACAATTTATTGTTAATGAATAGTTTTCTGAGTTTGTCCATACCCGACTTATATCGGGATTTAGCTGTTGACTGAGGGATTGAAAGAATTCCGCTTATTTCGACAAATGAAAGATTATCAATCACATTCATTCTGATTACGTCAGCCTCACGCTGAGGAAGACTGTCAAGACAAGCATTGATACGATCAGCATCTTCCAGATCAAGAACGTCTGTTGTTCTGTCTTCTATATCTATACTATCAATTGGAACCAAGTCTTTATATTCTGTTCGTGTCTTGTCGAGACAAAGATTGTGAACTATCCTAAACAAATATAACCTGACGCTTTCCGGTTTGATATCATCGGGGGCCTTTTCAAGAAAACGAAGTATTGCATCATATACAAGATCCTCTGCTTCTATGTAATTCTCAAGACGAAAATACGCAAAACGAACGAGATAATCGAGATTATCTTCGATTATCAGACTGACGTTATTGCGTTTTGATTTCCTGAACATACGGCCTTGTTAATGATGCTTCTATTAAATAAGACGAAATCCGGCAGAAATCGACGAGATTTAGTTGTTAAAAAATGTAACATCTATATACGTGACAAAGTCAGGGGGGAATGGTTGCCCTTTCAGGGCTCTTTCGCGTGGGGCTGGATGTCGAGGATAGTAAAGATCAAAGCCTCCGGCTCTCTGTGGGGGAGGGGATGCCGAGAATCTGTGGGTGGGGCTGTGGCGGGGTGTGGAGGGGCGGGGGTGATGATTTTGTTCAGTTGGTTATTATGAGGTATTGGCCTTGGTAGCCGGCGCCGGTGTGGTAGTGGCGCAGGGCGTAGCCTTTTTGAGCGGCTTCTCCTTCGACGGGGAGGCCGTAGTTGGTGAAGATGTCGTAGACGGAGTGGCAGCGTGGACAGCGGGCTTTCTGGAGGTCTGTGTCGACTTGTACGCGGATGTCGCGCTGTGCTTCTACGGGGCATGCAAGGTCGAAGGCGTGCGGGTCGCCGTGGATGTCGCTGACGAGGAGTATGCCGCCGAAGCCTGTTTCGGTGAGTGCTGTCCAGGGATAGGAGGAGGGTGTGCGTGTCTCTTTGATGAAGTAGCGGTAGGAGCAGGCTCCTGCTACGCCGTAAACGTTCCAGTCGGCTTGTGTCTGAAACTGGATGTAGACGGGGTAGGGTGGTATGCGGTCGTCGTCGACTTTGTCGCAGGCGGCGAGGCTGAGGGCGAGCGCAAGCGCTATTTTTGAGTTTAGATTTTTGATTTTCGGCATTTTGGGGAGAAGGTGGGGTGGGGTCACTAAGGTCGCTAAGGTCGCTAAGGTCGTTAAGGAGTTTAGGGTCGTTAACGACCTTGGTGACTTATTGTTGTTTGTTGGGCTTTTTCGTCGGGACGGCGGGTTTATTGCCTGCCGAGGAGGGTGTTGAAGGCGCGGTGGTAGGTGTCGAAGTCGAATTGTGACTGTATGTGGTCGAAACGGGTGCGTATGCGGTCGTTGCAGAGGTTGCCTATCGAGCCTTCGTGGGTGTGGTGGATGTTGAAGTCGGGGTTGAAGTCGCCGCGCTCTATCGCGAGTCCTACCTGCTTGTAGGCGTCGCGGAATGGGGTGCCTGCGGCTGCGAGGCGGTTTACTTCTTCGACGGAGTACATGTAGCGGTAGCGTGGGTCGCGGGCCACGTCGGTGTTGACTTTGATGTTGGCGAGCATCCGTCCTGTCATGTCGAGAATTGAAATGATTGTGTCGAATGCGGGTAGGAATGACTCTTTGACGAGCTGCAGGTCGCGGAAGTAGCCTGAGGGGAGGTTGTTGGTTATGAGTGTTATCTCGACCGGGAGTGCCTGCAGTTTGTTGCATTTGGCCCGTGTCAGCTCGAAAACGTCGGGGTTTTTCTTGTGCGGCATGATTGATGAGCCGGTGGTGAATTCGTCGGGGAGACGTATGAACCCGAAGTTCTGTGAGTTGAACATGCAGGCGTCGAATGCGAGTTTGCCTATTGTGGCTGCGATAGACGCTATTGCGTTGGCTACGATGCGTTCGGTCTTGCCGCGTCCCATCTGGGCGTAGACGACGTTGTAGTCCATCGATTCGAAGCCGAGGAGGTCAGTTGTCATCGAGCGGTCGAGGGGGAATGACGAGCCGTAGCCTGCTGCTGAGCCGAGCGGGTTGCGGTTGGTGACCTCGTAGGCGGCGCGGAGCACGGCGAGGTCGTCGACGAGGCTTTCGGCGTAGGCTCCGAACCATAGTCCCATTGAGGATGGCATGGCAACCTGAAGGTGGGTGTAACCGGGTATGATTACGTCTTTGTAGCGGTCGCTCTGGCGGAGGAGTATGTCGAAGAGTCGGGAAACGGCTTCGACGAGGTCTTCGATGCGAGAGCGGATGAACAGCTTGAGGTCGACGAGCACCTGGTCGTTGCGAGAGCGTCCGGAGTGGATTTTCTTGCCAATGTCGCCGAGCCGGCGTGTGAGCATGAGTTCGACCTGCGAGTGGACATCTTCGACGCCTTCCTCGATAGTGAAGTCGCCTTTGGTGATTTCACCGAAGATGTCGCGGAGTGCGTCGGTCAGCGCCGAGAGCTCGTCGGCTGAGAGCAGGCCGATTGATTGCAGCATGCGGATATGAGCCATCGAGCCGAGCACGTCGTAGGGTGCGAGGTATAGGTCCATCTCACGGTCGCGGCCGACTGTGTAGGCTTCGACGCCGGTGTCGACAGATATGTTTTTTTCCCAGAGTTTTGTTGCCATGTCAGTTTTCTTAAGCCTCTTGTTTCAAGAGTTGCTGAGGTTGGATATCATTTCACCGAATTTGTCGGCGGCCTGCTGGAGCTTCGGGCCTACGAAGGGTCGGAGCATAGCGGGAATCTCGACGTCGATGACGGTTGTCACGTCGGTGGTGTCGGGCGCTGTGGCTGTGAAGTTGACCGACATGGTGAGGTGCACGGGAGCTGAGGGGCTTCCGAACACGATGCGGTCGGGGCGGTTGCGCTCGATGACTTCGAATTTGAGTTCTCCTACCTGTGGGGTGACAATCGAAATTGAGTCGGCGGCGAAGTGGACTTCGCCGAGTTGGGCGCGTTTGTCTTCGGGCAGTTCCTGCACTTTTTTCTCGAAGTAGGAGAGGTCGGAAAAGCGGTCGAAAAGTTGGTCGGCGGAATGGTTGACGCTGACTGTCTTGCTTTCGTATTTAGCCATAATTCGAAGTGTTGCTTATCAGTTGTCGTTGGCGTTGGAGGGAACCCAGTTGGCGGGGTCTTCGCGCCAGAGCTCGAGTGTTTTGACGTCGGACTCGCGGATGTAGTTGGTCTTGACGGCTGCATCGAGCATTGCGGTGTAGTTGCTGAGGGTGAGGAGTTTGACTTTTTCCTGTTTGAAGTGCTCCACGGCAACGGGGAATTCGTAGGAGAATATTGCGACCATGCCGATGACTTCGCTTCCGGCCGCGCGGATTGCGTTGACTGCTTTCAGGGAGCTGCTTCCGGTGGAGACGAGGTCTTCGATGACGACTACTTTCTGACCGGGGCGCAGAGAGCCTTCGATGAGGTTTTCAAGGCCGTGGTCTTTTGGGGTGGAGCGGACGTAGACGTAGGGTAGCATCAGCTCGTCGGCTACGAGTGCGCCCTGAGCTATGGCTCCGGTGGCTACGCCGGCGATTGCCTCGGCTTCGGGAAAGTTTTCCATGATGAGGCGTACGAGCTCAACTTTGATGAAAGAGCGTATGTCGGGGTAAGAGAGGGTCTTGCGGTTGTCGGTGTATATCGGTGAGTTCCAGCCTGAGGCCCATGTGAAGGGGTTGTCGGGCTGAAGTTTGATTGCACTGATTTTGAGCAGTTTTTCTGCGAGAAGGCGGTCGATTTTGTTCATAGCCTGAATGAAATTGTATATTGGTTGTTTTTAATGGTGTTGCCGATGCAAATTTACGAAAAAATGCGGAAAAATTTATTCCTGATTAAACTTTTACAGATTAAAAAAGTCTAAGCATTGAAGAATAAATAATAAAACGATATACGGGGTGGCTTTTTCTTGCGATAAGACAGCAGGCCACACTGAAGGTCAGTCGGAAATGACGGTGCCGCGTCCGGGTTGTCCGAGAGCGTCGGCTTTGGTGATTACGACTTTCCTGACCCCCGAGTCAAGTGCTTTAAACGCATTGTCGAGTTTCGGTATCATGCCACCGACAATAATATTTCGGTCGCGCAACTGTTGATAAGTTGTGCGATCGATTTTTTCTATTACGGAGCTGTCGTCGTTTTCGTCGGCGAGGACTCCGGCTTTTTCGAAGCAGAATGTCAGTGTCGTGTCGAACAGGGGGGCGAGGGCCTGAGCCACTTCCGAGGCGATTGTGTCGGCGTTGGTGTTGAGCATAGAGCCGTTGCCGTCGTGGGAGAGTGGTGCGATTACGGGCACGAGTCCGGCGTCGATGAGGCGGGCGATTGCCTTGGCGTCGACTTTGTCGACATCGCCGACGTAGCCGTAGTCGATTTCGCCGGCCGGGCGCTTGTGAGAGCGGATTATGTCCATGTCGGCGCCAGTGAGTCCGATGGCGTTAATTCCGGCGGCCTGAAGGGATGTGACGATGTTTTTGTTGACGAGTCCGCCGTAGACCATTGTCACGACGCGGAGGGTGTCGATGTCGGTGATGCGTCGGCCGTCGACCATTTTCTGCTCGATGCCGAGCTGTGAGGCGATGCGGGTGGCAGAGCGTCCTCCACCGTGAACGAGGAGTTTCGAGCCGTCGATGCGGGCGAAGTCAGCGATGAGCGCGGCGAGAGTGTCGGGCTCTTCGACGATTTTTCCGCCTACTTTTACGATAGTGAGATTTGACATGGGGGGAGTGTTGATTAAGTGATATGGAAATAATGCGGGAGCGGAATCAGGTCCGCTTTATTTTATCTAACCCCGCACGTCACGGATTGCGTGGCGTGCGGGGTTACTGATAATCGTCGTTCCTACGGATGGGCTGATTTTGCGTAGGTCGGGTTATTTTTCTTCGGCGGCAAATTCCATGAGGTAGGCTTTTATGAAGCCGTCGATGTCGCCGTCCATTACGGCGTTGACGTCGGATGTCTGGAAGCCTGTGCGGTGGTCTTTGACGCGTCGGTCGTCGAACACGTAGGAGCGGATCTGTGATCCCCATTCGATTTTCATTTTTCCGGCCTCGACCTTGGCCTGCTCTTCAAGTCTGTGCTGCATTTCCTTTTCGTAGAGGATTGAGCGTAGGTGACGGAGGGCGTTTTCTTTGTTTTTGGGCTGGTCGCGGGTTTCGGTGTTCTCAATGAGGATTTCCTCTTTCTCGCCGGTGTAGGGGTCGGTGAACTGGTAGCGGAGCCGCACGCCGGATTCCACTTTGTTGACGTTCTGGCCGCCTGCACCTCCTGAGCGGAATGTGTCCCACGAGAGAAGAGCGGGTTCGACCTTGACTTCGATGGTGTCGTCGACGAGTGGTGTGACGAAAACGGATGCGAAAGATGTCATGCGCTTTCCCTGAGCGTTGTAGGGGGATACGCGGACGAGGCGGTGCACGCCGTTCTCGCTTTTGAGGTATCCGTAGGCGAAGTCGCCTTCGACGTTGATTGTGCATGATTTGATGCCGGCCTCGTCGCCTTCGAGCAGGTTGGCGATTGAGGTCTTGTAGCCATGCCGCTCGCAATAGCGGAGATACATGCGCATGAGCATCTGTGCCCAGTCCTGGCTTTCGGTGCCGCCAGCTCCGGAGTTGATCTTCAGCACGACGCCGAGTTTGTCTTCTTCGCGGCGCAGCATGTTGCGGAGTTCGAGAGCCTCGATTGCTTCTATTGTCCGGGCATACTGGCTGTCGACGTCATCTTCGGTGACGAGTTCCTCTTTGTAGAAGTCGAACGAGAGCTGAAGCTCGTCGACGAGGGTCTCGATTTCGTGGTATCCGTCGATCCAGGCTTTAATGTCCTTGATTTTTTTCATTTGCGCCTGGGCCTCTTTGGGGTGCTCCCAGAAGTCGGGGACGTGGGTGCGGAGTTCTTCTTCTTCGAGTTCTATTTTCTTGCTGTCGATGTCAAAGATACCTCCTCAACGCGAGCTTGCGTTCAAAAGTCTCTTTTAATTGTTCTTGTGTAATCATTTCTGTTCTCTATTTATTGTTTATTGTAATGCGGGAGCTGACTGGGCTACATCCTCGAGGTTGGGGAGGGAGTAGGTGCAGTAGTTTTCCATCACTTCGCTCACTTTGTTGATTTCGAGGAACGAGGTGCCGCGACCTTCGCCGAAGCCGCCGCCGAGGTAGGCGATAGAGTCGTTGAGGGTCAGGCGTTTGCTTTCGAGGAGGTGACGGAGGCCATCGCGCAGGTATTGGCGTGATGATGATGTGGGGGGCTGGTGTATGGCCCAAACGCCGTAGGAGAGTGCGAGGAGTCGGACAACGTTTTCGCGGTAGCAGAGCGCGAGGGTCGGGAACATGCCGCGGTAGGAGGCGATGTAGCGTGCGGTGCGGCCGGTGTAGCTGTCGGTTATGATGGCGCGGGTGCCGAGCACAGAGTTGGACTGAACGGATTGCCGCGCGAGGAACGATGTGACGTCAGGCTCGATGATGTGGGTTGAAGCGTTGCAGGCGTCGCCCATAGAGCGTTCGGCCTCGAGGGCTACGCGTGTCATTGTCGCGACAGCCTCGACGGGATAGCGTCCGTAGGCTGTTTCGCCAGAGAGCATGAGAGCGTCGGTGTGCTGGTAGACAGCGTTGGCGATATCCGAGACCTCGGCGCGTGTCGGGCGTGGGTTGGATATCATTGAGTGGAGCATCTGAGTTGCGACAATAACCGGTTTGTGAGCGCGGATGCATTTGTCGATAAGGCTTTTCTGAATGCCGGGGATGCGTTCGGCGGGAATTTCGATGCCGAGGTCGCCACGGGCAATCATAATGCCGTATGAAGCGTCGAGAATTTCGTCGAAGTTGTCGATGCCTTCCTGGTTTTCAATCTTGGAGATGATTTTGATTGATGAGCCGCGTTGGTCGAGAATGGACTGAATGGCTTTGACATCGTCGGCAGAGCGGACGAAAGAGTGAGCGATGAAGTCGATGCCGAGGTCAACGGCATAGCCGATGTTTGTGATGTCGCGGTCGGTGAGCGACGGGAGCTTTATCGAGACACCGGGAATGTTTACGCTCTTGCGTGCGCCGAGAGAGCCGGAGTTGAGGGCTGTGGCGTAGATGACGCCGGAGTCTATGCTGTCGATGATGAAGTCGAGCTCGCCGTCGTCGATGAGGAGGTGGTCGCCGGGATGAACGTCGTCGGCTATATTGGCGTAGGAGAGGCAGATGCGTTCGTGGGAAGAGAGTGACGCGGGATCGCCTACGAAGCGTATTTTGTCGCCTGTTGAAATCTCGATCGGGGTGTCGCGGTCGGGGAAGTCGTTGTTGGTGGTGCGAATTTCGGGACCTTTTGTGTCAATAAGGATGCCTATGCGCTCGGAGACTTTGCGGACGTTGTTGACGATTTTTGTGAAACCTTCAAGCGAGAGGTGGGCCGAGTTCATTCTGACGACGTTCATGCCGTTGACGAAGAGGTCTTGAATGAAGTCGACGTCGCATCGCTTGTCGGATACGGTGGCTACAATCTTGGTGAATTTTTTCATAAAAGTGACCTATTGGTGCGGGCTGAAACCGTTGCAGCCCGAAAATGATGTGCAAATTTACGATATTTTTGATAAAAAAACGAGCCGCGGGGAGTGATTAATTTTGTCGAGCAAGTAATTTAGTGTATTTTTGCGAGTGAAATCGCACGCGGAGTATGAATTTGACGCATTGCGTGAAGTGCCGCTGTGTAATTTTGCCATAAAAAACATAGCAGATATGGATACGAGAATAATGAAAGATCTTGAGAAGGATGCAGACGGTCTGCTCACGTATGAGTATATCGCCAATAATATAGAGGTTGTTGATGAAGATCTCGACCGGCTGACCGACAATCTGATCAAAGTGGACGGCAACGGACAGTTTCTGGTGAGTGCGGCGCGTTATCTTGCCGCGGTTGACAAGGACCGTTTTGCCGGAGCGATAGACAGGATGGTGAGCGCCGCCATCGACAAGGACCGCGAGAGGGTGTATATCGGTCACCTGCTCCAGAGTCTTTATGGCGACGATTATCTCGAACGCGCCGATGAGCTGCGTCTGAGTGACAATAATTTCAGACGTATCTACAAGCGTCTATATCCCAAAGGAATATGAAAAGAATGATAGTGTCGGCCTGTATGTGCGGGCTGATGATTATGACAATGGGCTGCGGCAAGGCTGACGGAGGGTCGGCCGGCGCGGCGGATAAAACAACAGATAAAGAAACTGCAGTTATGAACATGACAACAATGGCAAACGATACGGCTGACGTCAACAAAGAGGATGTCACAGTGAAGATAAGCACGACGATGGGCGATATCAGGGTGCGTCTGTATGGCGACACTCCCCGTCACCGCGACAATTTCATAAAGTTAGCTAAGGAAGGGTTTTATGACGGAGTGCTTTTCCACCGCGTCATCAATGAATTTATGGTTCAGACCGGCGACCCTGAGTCGAAGAACGCTCCCAAGGGCAAGATGCTCGGATCGGGAGATCCGGGTTATACGCTTGAGGCTGAGTTTGTCTATCCGAAGCATTTCCACAAGCGCGGCGCGCTTGCAGCCGCACGCCAGGGAGATCAGGTGAACCCCGACCGCCGTTCGTCAGGCTCGCAGTTTTATATCGTGACGGGCAAGGCATACAGCGCCGCACAGATGGAACAGATGGAGGCGCAGCTTCAGATGGCGCAGCAGCAGGGCATTTTCCAGCGTCTTGTAGGGGAGAACCGTGCCAAGATACAGGAAATGCAGCGCAACGGCGACCAGGCCGGCCTGATGAAACTTCAGGATGAGCTTATAGCGATAACCGAGGCAGAGGCGGCTGAAAATCCGGCTACACTCACCGAGGAGCAGCGCAAGGCATATTCGACCGAAGGTGGCACTCCGCATCTTGACGGTCAGTATACGGTGTTCGGCGAGGTGATTTCGGGCATGGATGTTGTCGATGCAATCCAGAAGGTCGATACCGACCGCAATGACCGCCCGACCGAAGATGTCAAGATTATTTCCGTGGAGGTTGAATAATGATAGAGACTACGCGATTTGAGCTTTCCAACGGATTGCGTGTGGTGTATAACCATGACCGCAACACCGCGATGGTGGCCGTCAATGTGCTTTATAATGTGGGAGCGCGGGATGAGGATGGCGACCTTACGGGGCTTGCGCATCTGTTCGAGCATCTGATGTTCGGCGGGTCGGTCAATATACCTGACTTTGACGGAGCTATAGAGCGTGCGGGAGGCAAGAACAACGCGTGGACGTCAAACGATTTTACAAATTTCTATGATGTGGTGCCGGCGCAGAACGCCGAGACTGCATTCTGGCTTGAGAGCGACCGCATGCTTAGTCCGTCGTTTTCGGAGCGTTCGCTTGAGGTGCAGCGCTCTGTTGTTACGGAGGAATTCAAGCAGCAGTGTCTCAACCGGCCATACGGCGACCTGAGCCATTATCTGCGCAAGATGGCATATACGGTGCATCCCTACGGCTGGCCTGTGATCGGTAAGAGTCCGGAGCATATAGCCAGAGTCACGGGGGAGGATACGCGTGATTTCTTTTTCTCGCATTACGCTCCGAACAACGCGGTGCTTGCCGTGTCGGGCAATATCACCGCCGAGGAGACGCGTCGTCTTGCCGAGAAATGGTTCGGTGACATACCGCGCCGGGAGATACGGGCGCGCGACTATGCGCAGGAGCCTGCGCAGACGTCGCCGCGGCATGCGGAGGCGTCGGGTCATGTGCCGCAGACCGATATCACGATAGCGTATCCGATGGAAGGGTATGGCACGAAGCAATATTATTGCGCCGACCTTCTGACGGACCTGATGGCCAACGGCGAGTCGTCGATATTTTATCGCGAGCTTCTTATGGAGACCGATCTGTTTACGTCGGTCGACGCATCGATAATCGGTTCGGAAGAGCCGGGGCTGCTGATGCTCAACATGCGTCTGCGTGAGAACGGGGCGGATAACGAGCGTCGCGCCATAGAAACTGTCAACGCCAAGGTTGAGGATATTATGACGCGTGATTTCAGCGAGCGGCAGCTGACACGGGCCATCAACAGGATGGAGTCGGCGATGACATTCAATAATGTGAGTTATCTTGCAAAGGCACAGGCGCTTGCCATGTGTGAATGTCACAACGAGGATATTAACGGCGCCATATCCAACTACCGCGTGCTCACGGCTGACGATCTGCGAGAGGCTGCCCGCGGGATATTCTGTCAGGAGCGGGCTAATACGCTGATATACCGTCCTGCGAAATAAAGCATAAGTCATGAGAAGATGTGTGTCGGGCATATTGTCGTTGCTGGCGGCGGGAGCGCTTACGCTTCTTCCCGGGTGCAGCACGTCGCGCCATGTGCCGGAGGGTCAGTATCTTCTTGACAAGGTGAAGATAGAGGTGGAGCCGTCGACAGGGATGAGCGAGACTTCGCTGATAAACTATCTGCGTCAGCAGCCCAATCATGTGGTGCTCGGATTTGCAAAACTGCAGCTCGGCATCTACAATATGTCGGGGCGTGACACGACGAAGTGGTATAACCGGTGGGCGCGCAGCTTAGGGCAGGCGCCTGTGGTGTTTGACCGGGATCTGACAGAGCAGTCGCGCCGTCAGCTTGAGCTGGCTCTTGTCAACCGGGGGTATACCAACACGCATGTGACTGTCGACTCGATATTCAACCGTAAAGACCGCAAGGTGGAGCTTGTGTATCATGTCAACTCCGGCGCTCCGCATATCATAAGGAATATAACCTACGAGTTTGACGACCCCGGCGTGGGTGAGGTGATAATGTCGGATACGGACAAGCTGACTATTGCTGCCGGAGCCCTGCTCAACCGCGACCTGCTGGAGAACGAGAGGGTGGGCATCACATCCCGTCTGCGCGACAAGGGGTATTACGATTTCACGAAGGAACAGATTACATTTATCGCAGACACTACGGCGCATTCGAAAGATGTTGACCTGACGATGCATGTGCTGCTGCCGCAGAAGGCCGACTCGACCTACAGGGAGCGTCCGGTCGACGTGAGCCGGGTGGTGTATCGTGTGGAGTCGCCCGACCATAAGCCCGGCACGGAGTCGGACACGGTGGTGTCAGGCAAATTCACGGTGATATATGACGACGACCGTTATCTGAAACTGCCTTTGCTTGAGGAGAAGTGTTTCATACGTCCGGGCGAGCCATACAGCGCCACTGATGTGAACCGCACTTATGAGGCGCTGACGCAGCTTGCCATCATCAAGTATGTCAACATAGCGATGGTGCCCGAGACGGTTGACGGCGAGCCGGCGCTTGAGGCGGTGATAACGCTGTCGCGCACGAAGAAGCAGGGGGTGACTTTTGAGGTGGAGGGCACAAATTCGGAGGGTGACCTCGGATTTGGAGTGGGTGTCACATATCAGCACCGTGACCTTGCGAAAGGGGCGGAGGTGCTGACGGCTAAAGTGAGGACATCGTATGAGAGTCTGTCGGGACGCCCGACCGGACTCATCAATGACCGCTACACTGAGGTTGCGGCCGAGGTGGGCATCACGTTTCCGAAATTCGAGGCCCCGTTCATATCAAAGAGTTTCAAGCAGCGGTCGAAGGCGCAGACAGAGTTTGCGGTGTCGTTCAACTATCAGGAGCGTCCGGAATATACGCGAGTTATATCGGGAGCTGCATGGAAATACCGGTGGAACGACCCGTCGAACATGCGTCGCAACACGTTTGACCTGATTGACCTCAATTATGTGTATCTGCCGAAGTCGACAATAGATTTCATAAATACGGTGGCTCCACAGAATCCGTTGCTGAGGTATTCGTATGAGGATCATCTCATCATGCGCATGGGGTATTCGATCTATCGCACGAACCGCCGGCCGGTCATGCCGACCGACCGTATGTACGGAACGCCGTTTCAGCAGAAGATATGGACATTGCGCGCGTCGGTGGAGACGGCCGGCAACCTGCTTTACGCGCTGTCGTCAATCACGGGCCAGAAGCGTCACGACGATGCCTACAAGGTTTTTAACACGCAATATGCCCAGTATGCGAAGTTTGAATTCGACTATGCGTGGGTGTATAATTTCAATACCCGCAATTCGATAGCGCTTCACGGCGGTTTCGGCATCGGGGTGCCTTACGGCAACTCGAAGATGATACCGTTTGAGAAACGGTTTTATGCGGGGGGGGCGAACTCAGTCAGGGGCTGGGGAGTGCGGACTCTCGGCCCCGGAGCATACGACGCGCGCAATTCGGTGACCGACTTCATCAACCAATGCGGCGACATACGTCTTGACCTGAGCGTGGAATATCGCGCGAAGCTGTTCTGGGTCATCGAGGGGGCTCTGTTTGTCGATGCGGGCAATATATGGACAATCCATAATTACGAGAACCAGCCTGGCGGTATGTTTCATTTCAATACGTTCTACAAGCAGATAGCGGCGGCCTACGGTGCCGGTATCCGTTTTGACTTCACATATTTTCTGCTTCGTCTGGATCTCGGCATGAAGGCGCATAATCCGGCCCGCGGGCAGGAGGCGTGGCCACTGCTGCATCCGCGGTGGGGCAGAGACAAGACGTTGCATTTCTCGATCGGATATCCGTTCTGAGAGGTGTTTTTTCGATAAGTTTATTGCTGATGTCAATCCGGATTGCGTAAGAGAGTGTTTGATTTTAAGACGAGATAAACTACATAACTAATTGAAGTTAAATCTAAGTCATTTACGACTTACTAAACAGAATTAATTTCATATCAAATGATTAAAGAAGTACACCCAACTCAGACCAACGGAGAAAATGAACTATATGACGACGTCTGTTCCATAATCGATGACGCGCGTTATAGAGTTGCAGTTTATGCGAACTCGGAGGTGTGTCGTATGAACTGGCAGATAGGCATGCGGATTAAGGAGGATGTACTGCACAATGAACGGGCAGAGTATGGCAAAGGGATAATTAAGAGTCTTGCAGCCAGACTTGTAGCTAAATATGGGAATGGGTGGGGCTTTCAGAAGCTGCAACATTGTGTACGCGCTGCGTATACTTTTCTGAACATATCGAGTATCTTATGCTTGAAGAAGATTCACCGGTAAAAGTGGCACAGTATTATACAAAACTTCCTGACAAAAGGCTGTTGTCAGAGAGACTGCAGCGAGCGATAGCTATCGCAAAAGAATATCAACGAAATAAAGAGGTTGATGATAACGACGTACGGTAAAGCATAAAATTACAATTATCTTATTATGAATGGCGAGAAGAAGAAACTGGTGATATTTGATCTTGACGGGACGCTGCTCAATACGATTACCGATCTGGGGCAGGCGGCCAATCATGCTCTGGAGAAGAACGGTTATCCGACGCATCATCTGTCGGCATATCCGCATTTTGTTGGCAACGGCATAACGCGTCTGCTTGAGCGAGTGCTCCCTTCGGATGAGCGCGAGGCTGCGATTGTGGCGCGTCTCAGAGAGGATTTCATCAGTTATTATGACGGACATCTGACAGACACGACGGTGCCGTATCCGGGCATAGAGGATATGCTGCGCGACATTCAGGCTGCGGGAATCAGGATGGCTGTGGCTACCAACAAGTATCAGGCGGCGGCTTCGAGGCTGATAGCGCATTTCTTTCCGTATATCGACTGGGCTGTGGTGGCCGGTCAGACCGACGGGGTGCCTGTGAAGCCGGATCCGTCTGTTGTGTTCAGGATACTCGGTGAGTGTCCGACACCGAAGCGTGATGTGATTATGGTGGGAGACTCGGGGGTTGATATTGAGACGGCGCGGAGGGCGTGTGTCGAGTCGGCCGGTGTCAGCTGGGGCTTCCGCAGTGTCGCCGAGCTGACGGCTGCCTACGCCGACCATATCGTCAATGCGCCTGACGAGCTTGTGGCGATAGTGGGAGCTGACTGAGGCAATTTTTCCGGCGGGTGTTATTGTCGGCGGAGGATGCGGTTGAGGTTGTGGCGGGTGATTAAAGTCATTAAGGACTCTAAGGTCTTTAAGGTCAGTTGGAGAGGATGGATATTGCTAAGTCGAGGATGGTGTCGTGCCCTGACAGAGCTGCCTGAGGGTCGAGGTCGACGGCGCAGCCTTCGGTCGGGTCGATGCCGAATTCGGTGGTGTTGCCGAGGGGGTCGAGAACGGGTGCGGCAGAGAAGCGTATGCTCCATCCGTTGGGCAATTCGGAAGAGAATGGCATGCCTGAGCCACCGCCTGTGGTGGCTCCGACGATGCTTACGTTGGGGAGAAGTTTCATCAGTGATACGAGATTGTTGGCGGCCGAGAATGTGGAGCGGTTGGTGAGTACGGCCACAGGTTTGCCCCAGAGTATGCGTCCTTGCCCGGCGGGTTCGTAGTAGTAGGGGTATGGCTCGGAGAAGTCGTCGTGCCGGGGGCCGGTCTTGTGGCTGATGTATCCGGCGAGAGTGCGCTCGGTGATGAAGCGTGCGACAATGGTCTCTACGGCAGTCATGGAGCCACCGCCGTTGTCGCGAAGGTCGATGACGAGTCCGTCGCATGTGCGGAGGTAATATAGAATGTTGTCGAGGTTGCCTTCTCCGATGCTGTAGGCGAGTGAGGGTATGCGCATGTATCCGATGTTGGGGGTCAGGATGCCGTAGATTACGGAGCCGGTCTGCCGGTAGTTGAAGTTGAAGTAGTGCTCTTCGATGATGCGTGCGTTGAAGTTCTGCGGGTAGTCGCTCCACCATTTGCGGTAGTATGATGTGTTGAATGAGGAGGACAGGTTGACGTGACCGTCACGCAGTTCGTCGAGCATCTGTGCGCAGACGATGAAGAGTTCTTCCTGAGTCATCTTGTCGCTCACCATTGGCGAATAGCGGGCATAGATGTCGTTCCAGTCGATATTTTTCTCGCGGAAGAAGCAGTAGTGCTCGTCGATTGTGCGCCACAGGGCGTCGAAGTTGCCGCGTGGATTATCGGCATATTGGGGTATTTCGTGGCAAGCTCCGGCGATGATGAGAGTCAGCAGCGGGAGTATGAGGTCGATGAGGCGTTTCATGTCAGTAGAGTGCGGATATGATGCGGGCGTCACGGCTCATGTGGTGGCGTTGTGAAAGTGAGAGCCATTCGCCGGTGATGCCGATTACGAATGCGTGGGTGTAGATGTTGGTGACGAGGTTGTTGGCTTTGCTCGAGAATGTGAGTGCGCGGTAGCCGAGACGCAGAGAGGTGGCGCCGAAGTGGAGGTCGGCGGAGAGGAGGTGGGTCATGGCAAAACGGTTGCCGGGCCAGGCGAAGTGCACGAGACCGTCGTGGTTGCCGAGGTAGATTTCGTAGTATAGTTCGTCGTATTCGGGAGAAAAGAATATTCCGGCGAGAGGGAGGTCGGGCTGATAGCGCAGGGTCAGCGGGAGGCGGCCGATGCGGAGATTGTAGGCCGCATAGCCTGTGACGCCGACTGTCCATGCGAGTTTGGCGGAGGCCGGATTGTTGCTGTTGCGCGGATTGTAGATGCATCCGGCATCGAGTGCGGTCGAGGCTCCGGCGGCAAGTGTCAGCGCCGGGGTCAAGCGCCAGCGGTGCATCATGCCCCACGAGAACAGGGCGTCGATGCGCCATGTGGTGGCGTTGCGCGCGTCGTTGCGTCCGCGGTCAAGCTCAATGCGTGTGTCGAGACGCATCACCCAGTTGTCGGGATCGAATTTCATGGCCTGCATGCGCTCGTAGGCGAAGGCGGCGCTCCAGCCGCGGTAGGTCAGCGGCGAGAGATAGCTGTCGGCTACGGATGAGCTTCCGGCCTGGAGCATATAGGCGGCGGTGACAGGACGCAGCGGGGGCACTGAGTCGGATTGAGCATGGCCGCAGATGACTGCGAGCATGGCGACGGAGAGCAGAAGAAGGCGTTTCATGGCAGATGTCAGAAAAGGCGTTCTTGTCCGTTGATTTCGTCGCGCACTTCATCGTCGGAGCGCTCTTCGAGAAGAATGTCGGCAGAGTCGTCGGACGGGTCGGATATGTCGGACGTGTCGGAGGGAGGGGCGGGATTTTCATCTTCGTCGGCGATGCCTGTCTCGCGGGGCTCGATTTCGGTCACGGAGTCGATGGCGAAAGTGGTGATACGTTTGCCCTTGGCTTTGAAAGACTTGACAGCGATGAATTCCATCGCGTCGATAATGAGCGGCTCGCGGAAAGAGTCTGCACCACCGAATTTCACCTCAAATCGTGCGCCGGGCTCGTCGGTGAGTAGTATGAGCGAAGACTTGGCGTTTTCGCCGAGATAGCGCTGTTGCTTGACGGAGGGTTCGAAGGTGAAGCGTTTGATGTAGGGGTATCCCTGGTCGGCGTCATTGAGTATGGCGGTCCATACGAGTCCGGGTCGGAATTTCTCGATGCGGAGTATGTTGTCGGGGTAGTGGTTGCCGGCGTCGAACGATGACATGTAGTATTCTCCGGATTTTAGAATTACGAGAATGGTGTCGTTGCCGCCGAACTCGCCGAGGTAGTCGCCGCGGCCGTCGTAGTTGAGACGGAGCACATCGGGGTCGAACCACACCTTGCGTCCGCCGAGGGTAGATGCTCCGCGCTCTTTGAGTGAGAAACGGTGCACCTCGTTGCGGGTGACGATGTTGCCTCTCGACTGTTTTCCCTTGATGGCGAGCTCGCTGAAGTCGACGTCAAACTGCAGTGTCTTGAGGCGGGCTTTAGGCTTGAGTGTGACTTTGACCACTTCGGCCTCGCCGTTGGGGTTGGCGCTGAACCATGTCACTCGAGAGCCCGGGGAGCCCATAGTGAGGTTGTATTCTTTGTCGCGGGTGACGCCTGTGACAGCGAAGCGCTTCATGTAGAAGGTGCCGCCTTTGCCGTCCTGATAGATGGCGTTGTAGATTGTGCGTTCGTCGCCGCGCTTGAACACGTTGATGTAGAGCACGTTTTTGTCGACAAATAGCTTCTCGGCCACCTTGACGACCTTGTATCGGCCGTCGCGGTAGAATATGATGATGTCGTCGATTGACGAGCAGTTGCACACGAATTCGTCTTTTTTGAGCGATGTGCCGATGAAGCCCTCCTCGCGGTTGATGTAGAGCTTTTCGTTGGCCTCGGCCACCTGTGCGGCCTCGATGTTGTCAAAACCGCGGATGACAGTGCGGCGGGGGAATGCGTCGCCGTATTTTGCCTTGAGGTCTTCAAACCATCTGACGGCATACTCGGTGAGGTTGTCGAGGTCGCTGTTTAGGGCGGCGATGCGGTCGAGGTATGAGGCTATGAGTTCGTCGGCTTTTGATGAGTCGAAGCGGGTGATGCGCTTCATCTTGATTTCGAGAAGCCGGGATATGTCGTCGTCGGTGATGTCGCGGATGAGTTCCTTGATGAAGGGGATGATGCGCGAGCGGACATGAGCTATCACTTCCTCGACGGTTTCGCTCTGTTCGAACTGTTTGTCTTTGTAGATGCGCTGCTCGATGAAAATCCGTTCGAGCGATGCGAAATGGAGCAGTTCTCTCACTTCGGCGAGCGATATCTCAAGCTCTTTGCGCAGGAGCTCGCGGGCTGTGTCGACATTATGGCGCAACACGTCGCTGACTCCGAGGAAGTGGGGCTTCTTGTCTGAAATCACGCAGCAGTTGGGCGATATGGACAACTCGCAGTCGGTGAATGCGTAGAGGGCGTCGATGGTGCGGTCGGAAGATGTGCCGGGGAGCAGATGCACGAGAATGAGGGCATGCTCTGCGGTGTTGTCATCGACCTTGCGTATCTTGATTTTCCCTTTTTCGAATGCTTTTAGAATGGAGTCGATGAGCGCGCCGGTGGTTTTGCCATAAGGAATTTCTGTGATTGCGAGAGTCTTGTTGTCGATTTTCTCGATTTTGGCGCGCACTTTGACCATGCCGCCACGTTCGCCGTCGTTATATCGGCTCACGTCGATAAATCCGCCGGTGACGAAGTCGGGATAGAGGGTGAAATCCTCGCCGCGCAGATGGGCTATCGCGGCATCGATGATCTCGTTGAAGTTGTGTGGGAGTATCTTTGATGAGAGACCGACGGCTATGCCTTCGACGCCCTGGAAGAGTAGGAGGGGGAATTTCGAGGGGAGCACCACAGGCTCTTTCTTACGGCCGTCGTAAGAGAGAGTCCACTCCGTGATTTTGGGGTTGAAGAGAGTCTCGAGAGCGAACGGCGACAAGCGGGCTTCGATGTAACGGCCGGCTGCGGCCGATGCGCCTGTGAGTATGTTGCCCCAGTTACCTTGTGTCTCTACCAGAAGGTCTTTTTGCCCGAGCTGCACGAGGGCGTCGTTGATCGAGGCGTCGCCGTGAGGGTGATACTGCATGGTGTTGCCCACGATGTTGGCTACTTTGTTGAAACGGCCGTCGTCGAGGGTTTTCATCGAGTGGAGTATGCGCCGTTGCACGGGTTTGAGACCGTCCTCGATATGCGGGACGGCTCGCTCAAGAATGACGTAGGACGCGTAGTCGAGAAACCAGCTGCGGTACATGCCGCGCAACTGATGCTTCACGACGTCGGCGGCAGCCTCTTCGTAGGGTTTCTGAGAGTCGGGCTGAGGAGTCATTTCCTCATCTTCATGGTCGGTAGGTGGTGTGGTCAGGTCGCTCATTGTAATTCGGCATTTGTAGCAAAGTTAATAAAATTTTGCCAAAAAATCAATAAAACGGCTGATTGTGGTTTTCGGCGACATTATTTTTCGCCGAAAATGTCGGAGAAGATGCGGTCGGTGGCGCCTATGTTATCGGCTATGTAGCGGCCAGCTATTTTGCCGGCTTCGGCGCGGCAGGCTTCATCGGAGAGCAGGCGGTCGAGGGTTGAGGAAGTGGCGGCGGCGTTTTCGACGCAGAAGGCTCCGCCGAGCGATATGAGGTCGCGCGCTTCCTTGAATTTGTGGTAGTTGGGGCCGAACACTACGGGGATGCCGTAGACGGCGGCCTCGTTGATGTTGTGTATGCCTGCGCCGTGTCCGCCTCCGATGTAGGCCACCGATGCGTAGCGGTAGAGCGACGACAGTTTGCCGAAGCAGTCGACAATGATGCCGCGGATATGTTCCGGCGGTGTGCCGTTGTCGGCTATGTGCCGTTCCCATTGCGACAGTGGGATGACGTTGCCGTCGATGGCGTTGCATAGAGCCGCGACGCGGGCTTCGTCGAATTCATGGGGCGCGATGATGAATTTCACATCTCTGTTGGCGTTGAGCCAGGGAATGTAGTTGGCTTCGTCGGCACCCCAGCTGCTGCCGAAAATGATGAAAGAGCGGAGATTTTCGCCTCCGGCGATATCGAAAGTCTGCGCCATTACGTCGGTGACGCGGTCGAAGCGGGTGTCGCCGGCCACGACGGTGTTGTCGATGCCGATGCCGGAGAGCAGTTTCTGTGACTCATTATCCTGAAGATATATGCGGTCGAAGCGCCGGAGCATGCGGCGGAACATGCCTCCCCACGGTCGGAAAAAAATCTGCCCCTGTCGGAATATGGCCGATATGATGTAGACTGGCACTGCGGCTTTATGGAGCTGCTGCAGGTAGTTGCCCCAGAATTCATATTTTATGAAAATCGCTACCGACGGGCGGACGGTCTCAATGAAGCGTCGTGCGTTGCGTGGGGTGTCGAAGGGGAGATATGCCACTGCGTCGGCCATCGGATAGTTCTTGCGCACCTCGTAGCCTGAAGGCGAGAAGAATGTGAGCAGTATCTTTCTGTCGGGGTGGAGGCGACGCAGGCGCTCGATGAGGGGTCGGCCCTGTTCGAATTCGCCGAGCGATGAGGCGTGTATCCATATCGTGCGTCCGTCGGCAGGGAGCGTGGCACGCAGATGACCGAAGGTCGATTTCTGACCTTCGGTCATCTTTTTAGCTTTGGGATTGGTGCGGGAGGCAATCCGCGCACCAATCGAGTAGAGATGTATTCCGGTGTTGTAGAGAAAATTCACGTCGGCGGTGATTGGTTTGACTTACAGCTGGATGTTGGCGCATGCGTTTTCCACGCGTCGGCGTGTGGCTTCGAGACCCATCAGTTCGGTGATGTCAAACATGTGGGGGCCTTTGCATTCGCCGACTACTGCGAGACGGAGCGCGTTCATTACGTTGCCGAGGTGGTAGCCGTTTTCGCTGATCCATGCAAGGATATTTTCTTCGGCCGCCTTGCTTTCGAGCGAGGGGAGTGATGCCATGCGCTCCATCATTGCGCGGAGTATGGCGGGGGTTTCCGGAGTCCAGCGTTTTTTTACGGATTTGGCTTCATATTCGGTGGGGTCGACGAAGAAGAAGCGGGCCTGGTCCCAGAGGTCACTGACGAAGTTGGCGCGGTTTTTGACCATTGCGATGGCGCGTGTGATGTATTCGTCGGAGAAGTCGGCGGGATTTACGCCGTTGTCGGCCATTACCGGCTTGAACATTTCAAGAAGCTCGGCGTCGGGAAGTTCCTGGAGATATTTGTGGTTGAACCATTTGCCTTTCTCGAAGTCGAATTTCGCGCCTGAGCGTGAACAGTGGTCGAATGAGAAGCGGTCGATAAGTTCGTTCATCGACATGATTTCGGTGTCGTCGCCGGGGTTCCAGCCCAGCAGGGCGAGGAAGTTGACGACAGCCTGCGGCAGGTAGCCTTTCTCACGGTAGCCTGATGAGATATCGCCGCTTTTGGGGTCGTGCCATTCGAGAGGGAACACGGGGAAGCCGAGGCGGTCGCCGTCGCGTTTCGACAGCTTGCCTTTGCCGTCGGGCTTTAGCAGCAGGGGCAGGTGGACGAACTGCGGCATCGTGTCGGTCCAGCCGAATGCTTCGTAGAGGAGCACGTGAAGCGGAGCCGAAGGGAGCCATTCCTCGCCGCGGATTACGTGGCTCACCTCCATGAGGTGGTCGTCGACGATGTTGGCGAGGTGGTAGGTGGGCAGGTCGTCGGCGCTCTTGTAGAGCACTTTGTCGTCGAGCACCGATGAGTTTATTGTCACTTTGCCGCGGATAAGGTCGTTGACTTCGACGTCGCGTCCGGGTTCGATTTTGAAGCGAACTACATATTTTTCGCCGGCGTCGATGAGGCGTTTTGTCTCCTCCTCGCTGAGCGAGAGGGAGTTGCGCATAGAGCCGCGGGTCGATGCGTCGTATTGGAAGTTGGGAGTCGCTGCGCGTGCAGCCTCGAGCTCTTCGGGGGTGTCGAAGGCGATATATGCCTTGCCGTTGTCGAGGAGCATTCTGACATGCTCGCGGTATATGTCGCGGCGTTCGCTCTGTTTGTAGGGACCGAACGCGCCGCCCTGACGCACGCCTTCGTCAATGCCGATGCCGAGCCATGCGAGAGCTTCGTTGATGTAGTCCTCGGCTCCGGGGATGAAGCGCTGGGAGTCGGTGTCCTCGATGCGCAGTATCATGTCGCCGCCGTGACGACGTGCGAACAGGTAGTTGTAGAGGGCAGTGCGAACTCCGCCGATGTGGAGCGGTCCGGTGGGTGAGGGGGCGAAACGAACTCTTACTTTTCTTTCCATTGCGTAGCTGACTTTTTATATTGTCTTACTATAAAATAAAAATGCCATCGGCTACAAAGCTGATGGCATGGTGAAGGGGAAGTGGGCGCTGAGGGATTCGAACCCCCGACCCTCTGCTTGTAAGGCAGATGCTCTGAACCAGCTGAGCTAAGCGCCCCTTGTCGGTTGAACGATGCAAAGGTAAGCACTTTTTTTTAATTACCAAAATTTTTGGAAACTTTTTTGAAAAAAGTCTGAAAAAATAATGGGAATTGCGGTAAATTCCGGTGTCTGCATGTCTAATTTGGTGTCGTGGATTGGCTTTCAGAGTTATTGCCGAGCCGCCTTAGGGCTATTGTGGCAGAGTTGAACTCGAAGGCCGTGTCGAGCACTTTCAATATATCCGGCCAAGCAGATGCCGGAGCGACAGGAGCGGAATGCCGCTCAATTGTGCGCAACACGACATATCCGTTGTCGATTGAAGCTTCGACGAAGAATGTGGCTACGGGCGATGATATGTTTCTGTTGAGTGCAGTCACGCTCTGAGGCACAACTTCATATCCTTCCGGTATTTCTAATCTGATAGTGTGGCGCTGCTGATAGGCGCTCGGGTTGATGACACTTATGTCGCGTTTTCTTTGCATACCTTTGACCTCGTACTGGTGTCCGATGAGTTTGCCGATGTTTACAAGTATATCGCTGCCGGCTGTAGATGTCATGTCAAGCAGCATTCCCTCCAGAAGAAATGTGGCCACAGGCCGGTCGGGTGTGCAGCCGATTGATTTTACTTCGTAGTTGTATAGCAGCACCCTGTCGCAGTCCCACATCAGTTTTGCCCGTTCGGTCATCTCTTTGCGCTGCAGTGTGGTTAAAAAGAGCAGTTGGTCGCGGTCAAGAGGTTTCGAAGGGCTTTGTCCGAGGAAACGGGCGTATTCGTCTTGTACTTCGTAGGGTAAAATGGTTCCGTTCATCATGTCTTTGGCCGTTCCGTTGGCGGTGAATGTCGTGGATACATTCATGGTCCATATTGAGTCGAGGTGTAATCGCACTTCGCTTACTGTCTCGTAAGTGTTGTCTTTCGGTCTGGAGCGGGGGATGGTGAAGCTCCGTGCGGCGGTGTGCAGATTGTCGCGATAGGGGGCACCATCATATATGTAGGCTTTTTCGGAGTCAAAGTATTCGGGTATATCTCCGGGCGCTATCAATGGAGAGTTGCTCGGGAAGTAGCAGGAGTCGCCTACAGTGACAAAGTAATGAGCCTGAGAATGAGATGCAAGGTCGTCGATTCGGGCGGCGTTGCGCGGAGAGCTTATTGCCACTCTGCCCGGAAGTTTTGTCGACAGATTTTCAAGTAGTCGGGAGTATGATTTGCAGAATTGTAGTTGATGATGCCGTTCCTGGTTTTTCTGGCATGAGAAATTGAGTGCTACGAATGCAGCGTCGACAATCTCGCGCATGGATGCATCCGGATTGTTTTTCTTCCATTTCTTCATGATAGAAGTGGCGTCTTTGAGTGTCTTTTCGGGAGATTTTTCATTTTTGATTTCAGATGCCGCGTCAGAGAGCAGGTAAGGAGCGGTTATGCGCACTCCTCCGCCGCGCGTCGAGCGTAGTGAGCTCATTCGTGCGGTAGGGTTGATGATGCGAAACTCGATGCAAGGCACCTGGCGCGCTTCTGAGAAAAATGGCATGGTGGTTTCTATCGCATCCATTCCCGAAAGGTGTAGAGAGAGGCAGTTGTATTTGCCGTCGGTCCATTTGCGGGAGAAGTCGGGTGCTCCGTTATAGTGGGAATATTCCATTGCCAGAGATGATGATACTGCCATTTCGAGCATGAAATCTTTTGTGGGATATTCTTTCATAAATATGAATTTCAGTGCCGGCATTGATATTTCGTCCATGAAATATTCGGTATAAAAAAAGTAGTCGAGCACAGTTCCGGGTTCTAATCCGGGTATTGTGATCTTGTAGCTGGCGTCGGAGTTATTCTTGCCTTGGGTAACGGTCAGAGCTTCCTCAATGTCGATATTTTCGACTGTGCCGTCTGGTTTTGTGATGCGTGCTCCGAAAGTAGGTGTGACTGATGACATAGTGAGTCCGTAGACGTCGAGTTTCTGAGGAGCTGGTATCTCGAATGAATTGAATTGATCGAGAGCCGAGCTGTCAAGGATTTTAACCATGGCTCTGTCGATGCCCACAGCGTTGATGGCATTGGTGTTTCTGATGCCGGTCATCATAGCCTTCGTGTTGTTGAGGCTTTCGTCGTGTGTGGCTTTGAGGAGTCGGTAACGGGCGATGTAGACGGCGGCTTTGCCGGAGTAGATGGAGTCTGAGAGGTCGGTGTCGGGATCAAACTGGGGCATATCCATCGACCATACAGCCTGGGCAGCCTTGTCGTGAAATTTACGGTCGATGTCCGCGCGGGCACCGGTCGGGATGCCTGTGACGATTATCAATATAAGAAGCTGTCGCAAGCAATGCCGGTATTTAATCATGGTTTGCATCTCAATGATATTTTCAGAGTTTTTTAATACGATATTTGAACCACACGCTTTGATGAAGCGCGACAGATCTGCGTCATATTCCTTCAGCATGTCAAACGGGATATCGGGGTTTGTGACCGCGATTGTCATTGTAAGATTGATGGAGCGTTGGTCGGGTGTGGTGCTGCAGGTCATACATCCTGTCAGCCAGTTGTTATTGATTGAGCATTCGGGCGGTAGGTGGGCGGCGGTCATGCCGTCGGGCAGTTCGACTGTCACGTAACACCGTATTGTAGACGGGAAACCTATAGAGGCTCCGGAGGTGCGTCCGGCCGTATCGATTTTTATGTTGTCGAGACGTGATGCAATCTTCGTGTCGACGTAAGAGTTGACCCCGGCATCTTTTACTGCTGCGGGCATTGTCGCAGTGCCGGTGACAAGCATGGAGTCAGCTGTCACTGTGCAGCTGATTTCCACCGGTCTTGCTCCCGGCATAGTATTGCAGAATATGTGCTCGTAAAATTCCTGTCTCAATCCCGGGATAATATCGTCGGCGGCCGAACGTGCCTGTCGGTAGAATGCGCCTGTGAGACTGACCGTTCCTTGTGCAGAGAGGTGGTTGCCGTCAAGAGTCAGGGTGAGATGTTCGTCGCGGAGGTTGTGTCCGGGTAGCGTGTGGGGCACGCGCCTGATGATGCAGCGGTCGGGAGTGTCCTCTATCATCGCCTGGCAGCCGGTGATGCCGTATGGCTGGTTGCCGGGAGTGCTGTAGGTCGAGGTTCCGTCAAGAAACATGATGCTGTCACCCGGGAGCATTACGGCGGAAATCATGTGGTTGCCTGAAGATATATTGGGTATATCAGTCCAGTCGGTGCCGATATCCCGTGTGCCGATCCACACAAGGCGTGCATCTATACCGACCGCGCGAAGCATGTCGCGTGTGAGAATAGCGCTTCCCTTGCAGTCGCCGAAGCGCTTGCGCAGCACTTCAGATGCCGGATCAGGGCGCTGCCCTGATTCGCCGTGCACTACAGCGAGATAGCGTATATTGGCATGGACAAAGTCATTGACCGCTTTTATTTTTTCGTTATCGTCGCGACAATCAGCGGTGACTTCCGCCGCTTTGTCGGCCACATAGCGTGCGCCGGGGTCGTCGGCGGGAATATAGGAGAGCAAATAGCGGTAGAGGCAGTCGACGTCGGAGAAATGTCCCAGCAGATTTATCTGCGGTATTGTAGCGCTAACGGGCGGGGAGTCGCTTGATGGCGTCAGTTTTTTTTGTCCTTTCAGATAGTAAGTGACAATGAGTCTGTCTTTTTCTTGCACTTTTTCCACGGAATACATGCTGTCAGGCATATTTTGTGGCTTTAGAGTGTAACGTCCGGCGAGACAGTCGGGAATCTCGAATTTCAGAACGGCGCGTTCGATGTGATATTTCTCTCCGACAGAGAGCCTGCAAAAATATTCCGGTTTTGTAAATGTGCGCTTGAACGAAGCCTTTGCAGTCGCTCCTTTTTTGGGGAGCGATGCCTTGACAATGCATATTTTGGAGTCGGAGTAAAATACGTTTATGATAAAAGGTTTGTAGCTCACGTCGCCGCCTGTCGCCTTGTCGATGGATATGTCATCATCGTAATATGTTGTGGCAATGGCGTTGCCAGCGCTGTGCTTGGCTCTGAATGTGTATTGTGTGGAGTGTTTTATCTCTTTGAGAGCGGTTCCGGTCTTGTCGGGAATGAGTCTTACATGTTCGGTCAGATTCTCGATTACGATGTTTGACGCGTCATCATGTATCGCGAATGCAATCATCGGGATATAAAAAAACAGACTTATGATAAAACCGGCTTTCATGAGAGAGTAGTGATGGTGTTTGTGGCATGTAGTGATTTGTAGTGAAAGTGCATGCCATCTGTCAATGAGACTTGAATGCAATCGGTGTCTCTGAGAGATAATTACAAATATAAGTTAAAAAAACAGTAAAAGCAACAGGTTTGCCATAAAAAAGTGGATTTGAAAATAAAAAAAAAGCGGCATCGCGATGGAAATGCGATGCCGCCTGATATCTGTTTGTGATTGTGGGCGAAGATGGATTCGAACCACCGAAGGTATAAACCAGCAGATTTACAGTCTGCCCCATTTGGCCACTCTGGTATTCGCCCGGTCGAGACAGCGCTCTGTCTGCGATTGTGAGTGCAAATATACGCAATTATTTTTAATATCACTATATTTTTGAAAAATTCTGCGCATTATTTGCGAAAATCAAAAAATAAAAGATATCATCGGGTTAACTTTTGTTATGGGAACCACCTCTTGGTTGTGTTTATGACAGGGGGGATTATTCAGATTCGCAGTCGCGCACCCGTTGCACGAAGTCATGCATGCGTATGGCGGCTTCGGCGGCTTCGGCGCCTTTGTCGCCGGCGGGTCCTCCGCAGCGGTCGAGGGCGTCCTGCTCGGTGTCGACGGTGAGCACGCCGAATATCACCGGGGTGTCGCAGTCGGCGTTGAGTGCCGTTATGCCTTGCGTCACCGACTGGCATACGTAGTCGAAATGGGGAGTGCCGCCGCGTACCACGCAGCCGAACACTATCACCGCGTCATACATCGAGGTCTCTATGAGCTGCGACGCGGCAAACGTCAGTTCGACGGCGCCGGGCACCTCAAACACATCTATATTTCCTGCGTCAATGCCCTGCGCCTTGAATGTGGCGAGAGCGCTTTCGGTAAGGGCGCCGGTGATGTGGCCGTTCCAGAGGGCTTTGACTATCGCCACCTTGATGTCGGCGGCGGAGGGGAGGGGAGCTACGGGTGTTGATGTAGACATTTTGAGTGGTATTTATATTGTTTTATCAATGGCGTCGGCGAGCAGGGCGGCATCGTCGAGATGTGAATAGTCGTCGACGTAGTATGCGAAGTTCTCGCGGCGTGCGCGTTCGGGGTCGTTGTGGCTGAAAAGCGCCTGAAGGTCAGACGGGAGGGTGATGACACGGCCGGCAATCTCGAGGTTTTCGTAGACGTAGGGCATCACTTTGGTTATGCGCTTTATGCGGTCGTCGGCCACGTCGGGCACGTAGACTATTGTCGCCTCGCGTTCGGCCACATTGGTCATGAACGACCACAGCTGGCGGCGTATGCGCTGGTCGACGGCAAGATAGCCGCCGAATACCACGATGTCCTCCCGCTCCACGCGCGGCCAGGTTATATCGAATCCTTCGCCGTCGTCCTGAATGCCGTAGCGCGACGATGTGCCGTCGATATTCAGCACTACGGGCGTCTTGGCGATGTGGCGGTCGGACTTGGCGATGTCGGCGCCGTCGGCGGTGAGTGCGTCGGCTATGATGGCGCCGACCTTGTCGGGGCCCAGTTCTGACAGGAATACCACTTCGCGGCCTTTTGCCGCAAGCGAGCAGGCGGCTCTCAGAAGCGCACCTCCGGGCCGCGTGGCTGTGGGCGAGCATCCCTTGAAGTCGATTTCAAGCCATGACTCGCATATAATGATTATTTTACCTTTCATCGGATAAGGAAATGTGTCTTTACGTATGATGCTCAGGAGTTTCTCGATATGTGTCCGAGGTAACCTCCGTGGTGGCGCTTGGCGTAGTCGGCGCGTGTGAAGCCGATGGCTTGCATCACGTTCACCACCAGAATGTCGCCAATCACTGTCATCATGGTGGTCGAGGTAGTGGGCGTCAGGCCGAGAGGGCAAACCTCCGGGGCACCCCCGGTGAGGATGGTGACGTCGGCTATGCGGGCAAGCTCGCTGTCGCCGTTGCCGGTGATTACTATGATGGGAATCGAGGGGATGAGAGTGCGGGCGAGGGCTACGAGGTCGATGATTTCGCGGGTCTTGCCCGAGTTGGATATGAGCAGCAGGGCGTCGTTGGGCTGAAGCAGGCCGAGGTCGCCGTGCTGGGCTTCCGACGGATGCAGGTTGACGGCCGGAGTGCCTGTCGACGAGAATGTCGTGGCAATGTTCATGGCTATCTGTCCGGCTTTACCCATGCCCGAGGTCACGAGCTTGCCGCCGCGGCGGTTGACATGCTCCACTATCAGTTCTACGGCACGGGCGTAGGCGTCGGTCACCGGTATGCTGAGTATCGCTTCGCTTTCGGCGCGCAATATCTCTTTGATTGAATTTGTCAGATCTTTCATTGGTCTTTTGGCTTTTGGCTGTGCCGTCGGCAAAGTTACGAAAAATCGGACACACTCAGAAACGTCGGCACCATATTTTCACGCCGTCGGCCGGCAAAATCTCACTTTGCCGGCCGACGGAGCATTGTGTGTGATTGTGTCAGTTGCCTGTGACGGCTATGCGGTGGGTGCGTGTGTTGCTGACGCTGTCGCCTTCGCGTATAGTGGCCTGATAGAGATAGATGCCGCGGGTCACGCGGTGTCCGGCGTTGTTTTGCAGGTTCCATGTCACGGGACTTGTCAGATACATGTCGCTGCGGCCTGTTGTCACTGACTGCCATACGGGCTGGCCGAGCATGTCGTAGATGGATATCGTCACCTCCACGCGTGCGTCGGGTCGGTCATGCGACAGATAGAAGTTGGCCTGTACGGATGCGGGATTGGCGTCGGAATATACGTCATAGAGCACGGGTGCCTGGCCGGGCGATACGTAAAATTCGATTGTTTCTGATGTTGAGTTGTCTGACGTATCCCATATTCTGAGTCGCAGAGAGTGTTCGCCCTCTGTCAGCTCGGGCAACTGGTAGGCGATTATGCCCGAAGGAGAGCCGTCGGCTGCCGGAGTGTAGTATTCGGCCACATCGGAATAGCTTTTTTTACCGTCGACCATGATGTTCATCTGGTGGCCGATGCCCGATGTGTTCATGTTTATGCCGCGGTTGTCGGATATCTCTGCGATAAGCATCGGAGTGGCGTTGACATGGCCGCCTGAACGGAAGCTGGGATGGTTTAGATAAATCGATTTAATCACGGGAGGCATGTCATCTTTTACCGTGTCGTCGGTGCCGAATACATAGAAGTCGCGGTTGACTGTGACGGCATAGTCTGACACTGTGTTGCCGCTGTTTTCCTTTGCGACGAGACTGAGCGTGGCCTCGCGGAAATTGTTGGTTATCTCTGACGGCATGGCGATGCGCACTTTGAATTGGCCGGCTTTGACAGAGTCGTTTCCGGCGAACAGACGGTTGCCGTGCTGCTCGAAGGTGATCGGTTTGCCGTTTTTTCCGTTGCCGAGCGTGGTGATGCTGTATTCGGCGTCGTAAAGGGTCGAGGCCACGGTGCCGTTAAACGCTGTCATGGTGTTGCCCTCGCTGTCAAGCACCCGTCCTTCGACCTCGACATTCTGCCTGGCCTGCATGACGGCTTGCTCATAGTCTCCCGTCTCCACTCCGTTGATGCGGTCGATGGCGATGTCGTGGAAAGGCATTGCGGGGTAGAGCGCCGGGTCGCCCATGAGTATATATCTCAGTTTGTTGGCGTCAGACAGCATTACGCCGCTGTCGGTTATCTTTGAGCTGTTTTTCGCACGGCGGTATATCTCGCCGATGGTGAGGCGGCTGCCGTCGGCATCGCGTGTGTAGATATGTCTGCCCATCGCCCGCGAGATGTATTCGTTTTCGGATATGTAGACCGGACGGTTGGCCGAAATCTGGGCGATGCACCCTCCGTCTTCGTGACTCCACATTATTTCACCGGCGGATATGGCGTTGGCGTCCCACCGCAGAAACTCGCATGTGGCCGCGAAAAATATGGGCCATTTGCGCAGATACATGTTGTTGATGTCGGTCAGCTTGAGGAGCCCTTCGTGGGTGAGGGAGGTGGTGTTGGCGTGCCCTATATAGAACCACCATGCCACACCCTCGTCGAGGGTCTTGAACATGAAGTCGCGGGCCTGCGGATATCCCTGGCCTGTAAGCTGGTAGGCGTCGGTATAGAGTTTGGTGTGCACGGCTGCATCGCCGCCATTGGCAAATATGTCGTCACAAACATTGTTCATCTGCTCCATGTGTATTCCGTTGTCCTGGTCGTCGGCTATCAGTAACGAGCGGTTGCGCCACGTCCCGGCAGGCATCTTTGTGGAGTATGAAATCACTTTGTTGACGGCGCTTGCGGCGCTGCCGGCCGATGTCACAGGCATACGGCCCACTCCGATGCACAGGTAGTCGGTGGCCATGGTGGTGCCTGAGTTGTCGCGCAGGAAAGCGAAGATATCGTCGGTGGTGTAGGAATCGGTGTCGGTCTCTCCTTTTTCCGACTGCCACAGCGGCATGAGAGGATAATTGAGAGATTTCACGGCAGTGGTGATGCGGCGGTTGTCGTAGCTGCCGCGTCCCATGAATAGCGCCAGTCGCAGGGTGCGCTCCGATTCCTCTGATCGGTCATAGAGCATCTTGAGCATCTTGCGGAATGCGTTGACGTCGGGACTGCCCGACGCAAATTCATTGAATACTTTCTCCTGGTCGACGACGAGCACTTTCATCTTGTCGTTGTCACGGTGGAAATCGGCCAGACGCTCTGCCTCCGACAGCCACGCCGACGGCGTGAATATCACCATGTCGGGCACTTCGACGCCGTGCAGGTTCTGGTTTGCTACACTGCCGACATATTTAGGCTCGGCGAAAGTTGCCGACGGATCGAATGCCACATAGCGGCGGTTGCCGGTGTAGTCGTTGGTCCAGCGGAGAGTTGTGCCGTCAAGTCCGGCGTTCATGGCAATGATGGAGAGGGGCGATGTGATGTCCCACACAACAGTCGAGCTTCCGGCATTGGCCAGCGCAGCCTGGTTGGACGGAAGTGTGAACAGCAACTGAGCTCCCGACATGCTGAGGCGTCGCAGGTAGTTGACTGCAAGATAATCGAGATGGGCGGCCGACACAGTGCCCGTGCGGCTGAATGTCACGCCTATAGGCAGCTTTTCGTCAGTGGCCGTGAATGTCTTGGTAGTGACAGTTGCTCTATAGTTGCCGTGTTCAGAAGCTGTTGAGCTGATAGCATCGGTTGGTGAATATGGCAGTTCGTTGCCATAGGCGGTGAATTTGACTCTTGATTCGGATGAGGCGGTAGTCATGAACGAGCAAGCCAGCCACACCTGCGAGCTGCTGACTACATCGTTGAGGGTGAATGAGTATGCGCGTGTGGGCGTATAGAGAAAATCCTCGCCGCCATATTGCTGCCCGGTTGATGCCAGACTCACGAGGTCTTTTTCATGGAATATGTAGTCGATAAACGAGGTCTCGGGCGACGTGGCCGTCGGAGCGCCTTCTTTCGGTATTTCCCTGTCATTTCCGTCGCAGTCGCTGACAAAATAATAGCCCAGATCGGTGTAGGCGTTCTGCTTCGGACGCACGTAGCGGCCTGTCTGGGTCACGGCCTGGGTCACTCCCTCGGCATAGAAAAGTAGTCCGCGGTCGGTGCGCATTGTCTGCACCATAGGCAGGTCGTCGATATATCCCCGCTCGGTGAGACGGTCGGGGAGCTGACGCCCTCCGTAGCCGTAGATATGCACTTTCGAGGGGTCGGTGAAGCCCATTTTGCGCATCTGCGTGTTGCTCAGCAGATATATGCCGTCGGCGTCGACGCTTATCTTGACCCAGCGTCCTGACGCCATGCGTGAGTTTTCGGTATATGTAGACAGGTTGAAGGCGCCTGCGCCTGAGGGGAGCAGTGTCGCCAGCAACACTATTGCAGCCGCAATGTGCAGTCTGATATTATTTATGGAGTAATGTCTTGTCATGTCGCGATATGATGGGGTGTGTTTATTCAATGTCCCGTCATAATGAACGGTAAAATTCTGTTTTTATTGTGTTTAAATCGACTTTTCCTTCAGCTCCGTCGATTTTTCCGCGATGGGAATATTGCCACATCGACCAGTCGAGCTCCGGCTCGGGTTCGGTGAACGAGCATATCCAGAGCGGATAACCGCTGAAATTGCCCTTCAGATAGCGGTCATAGTCATCTTTGTTGGAGTAGAGTATTACCTGCAGACCCTCGCTCTCGATATGGCTGAGCAGCGTGCGCAGGCGGGTTATTATCATGGATGCCTCGTGTCCGTCGGGGTTGCCGAACCTCTCGATGTCTATTACAACGGGAAAATCGAGACTGCGGTTACGCAGTGAGTGCAGCAGATTGATGGCCTGCAGCTCGCCGTCGGTGTCGAAGCGGAAGAAGTGATATGCTCCCACTTTCATCCCGGCGGCGCGGGCTCGGCGCAGATTGTCGACGAACATGGCGTCCTTGAAGTCGGTGCCTTCCGTAGCCTTGATGATTGCAAAGTCATATCCTGCGCTCTTCACTCTTGAGAAATCGATATAGCCGTTGTGGGCTGAAATGTCGATGCCTCTTACCGGATAGAGGTTTTCGTCAGGCTCTATGGCCGGCGTGTTGGCTATATACTGCCGGTAGGCATGTATGAAGCCGCACACCGTTATGACCGCCGCCACGACTATCGCTGTCAGTATTCCGGCCCGTCGGTTCATGTCGGTCGGTTATCTGCGCCGGAAGGGGCGCGGTTGATTTTATGCGAGATATATGATGCGGTCTTGGCTGCCGCGTAGACTGTCGCCATTATGATGACTATCAGCGCCGAGCAGGGTACCTCGATATAGCACGACGCAATCAGGCCGCCCAGACAGCACGCCACCGACACCACGCACGATGCCGCCATAAGCCGGTTGAGGCGGTGGTAGCGTGTCTCCGCTATCATCTGCGGTAGCGACAGCATCGACATCAGAAGCATCACGCCCACAAGTTTTATTGTCAGGACTATGGCTATGGCTGTGAACACTGTCATGGCGGTGTTGATAAGTCCGGTGCGGAGTCCGCTCACACGTGCGAAGTCGCGGTCGAAGGCGCAGATCACAATCTTGTTGTAGAATGCTGTGACAAAGGCTATAAGCAGTGCGGTGAAGCCGGCGAACACCAGCAGGTCAGACTGCGTTATTGTCAGTATGTTGCCAAACAGAAACGCATTTAACTCAGGCACATAGCCCGGAGTGAGAAACACGAACAGCACTCCGACCGCCATGCCCAGCGACCACACCACGGCTATAGCCGAGTCTTCCCTGACATGGTGGCGTGTCGAGAGCCATTCAACCCCCACCGATGAGCCGACGGCAAAGACGCCGGCCATCAGTATGGGGTTGATGCCTGTGAAATATCCGAGACCGAGTCCGCCGAAGCAGGCGTGGGTTATGCCGCCGGCTATCGCTACGAGCCGGCGCGCGAATATGTAAGTGCCTATTACCGACGAGGCAAGCGCTATCAGCGTTATGCCCATCAAGGCGTTGCGGAAAAACTCGTAGTCAAACAGTTCCATCTCGTGATTCGGATACGGGTATTAATTTAACCGTAAAAATTATTTTATTACTTTTTCAACTCGTGAGCCCTGTCGGCGTATGAAGATGCCGCCGGCGGGGTTGTCGACACGTATGCCCTGCAGGTTGTAGTATTCCACGGGGGCGTTGTCATTGTCTGTGGCTATGCCGTCGATTGACGCTGAGCCGAGTTTCACGTCGACGGCGTTTGATGCGGCCGACTTTTTATTCTCGCCGTTGACAGCCACAACCGTGTAGCGGAATTCGGCCTTGCCTTCCGGCAGATTGTCGACACGCACTCTGGTGGCTCCGCCTGTTGACATCGAGTTGTAGGCCGGGATAACCGACGCGCCTTCCGAAGATGTCGTTACCGTCATGTCGTCGATTGCGAGGTTGCCTGATACCTTGTTGTCATAGACAAGTTTCAGCTGATACACATCTGAGCGGGGTATCGTGTATGTGATGGTGGCACCTTTGCCTGTGTTCCAGTCTTTAAACACCGTCAGTGGTGTCTCTGAGTTTCCGTCAACGGCATAGAGTGTGGCGGAGCTTCCCGAAGTGCCTGTGCCCTGGCCTTTTGCCCAGAATGAGATCTGAGTGACGGGATAGTCATATCTCGGTGTCTGCACATAATAGTTCGCTTCCATTCTCATTGATGGGGACGCATTGCCGTAGTTGCCTGATGAGGTGTATGTCTTGGTGTGGCTTGACGACCATCCTGACGGAAGCGTGATCAAACTACTGCTGCCGAAATTATTGGTGTCGGTGGTTGTTACGAGTTCGCCGAGCGCGTAGACTGTCAGCAGATAGTCGACGGCGCCGTCGACGGCATTCCATGACGCGATGAAGTAGTCTGTGCCGATTTCATCGCCGGTGGGCATGACGGCTGTAGGAGCGTCGACTGCCGGAGTGCCGCCGCACACGTCGAATGTGATGACGCCGTTGGTCTCGGTGATGCCGGTGACGGGTATGCCGAGCGAAGCTCCGGCCCATGTCTTCATGTTGGGCACGGTGTTGTCGGTAAATTCGGTGTATTGCCCCGATGTGCCCGGGAAGGCCCAGTTGGCGAGAGCCGACAGATTGCTGCCGTCGGGATTGTTGTTGGCTTCCTCGATGTCGACATACTGGTGGCTCTTGGTGTTGTTGACTGAGTTGTTACGCCATATTGCCGTGTTGTAGTCGATGTGCCATATCAGCATGCCGTGTCCCGGGAGGTATTTGTCCCATCCTTCCTGCTGGCGGTTCTCAAGAAGGAAGAATTCGGTGCTCTTCGATGTCTGGATGATGCAGCCGTAGTTGCTTTCGGCTATATGGGTCAGCTCAACTGAGCGCGGTGTCTTGTCAAGCACGAGGGGGTCGATCCAGCCCATGGCGTTGCGCTCGAAAATTGAGTAGGTTGGCGGGGTGCGGCTGTCGTTGCTGTAGGGGCCGTAGTCCATCACCGACCATTCGCAGGGGGTGTAATATACGGAGGCTGAGGTGTGATAGAGGTCGGGCAGACCCATCACGTGAGAGAACTCATGCACGAAAGTGCCGATGCCGTCGGGCTTGGTGCCGTCCCACTCGTTGGAGCAGGCGTAGCGGTTGATTTTCACACCGTCGAGTGTAAGCGTCTTGCCTGCCGATTCTATCTCCCACTGGTGGGGCCATACGGTGTTGGCAGTCCCGCCGTCGGCCTCGCCGCGGCCGGCGTAGAACACAAACACATTGTCGACATAACCGTCGCCGTCAGTGTCGTAAATAGAGAAGTCTACATCCTTGTCGAGCAGTGTGCACCCCTCGATTACCATCTCCTCGGGGCGCAGGTCGTCGCCGTAGCGGTCATTGCCGCCATAATAAGCCTGTCTCTGTGACAGTGTCACCGGTCCGTAGACGTCAAAGTCGGGGGTGAACTGTCCCATCGATGCGTCGGTAAACCAGTCGAGCGCCGATCCGGTGCCGTTGTAGTCTGAAAATCCTTTTTCGCTTATCATGCGGCTGAAGTAGTCGCCTGCGTCGTATGATGTGTTGAACTTCACATCGGAATACTCGACGAGGATTATGAGTCCTTTCGGTGAGCCCATATTGGGATATGTCGTGCCCGGAAACAGTCCCACTCCCGACTGTGCCGGAAGTGACGCTTTGCTGCGCGGCGCATAGCTGCGTTCCTGTGCGCGTTGTGCCAGACGCGATTTGCAGGCTGTGGCTGTCATCGCTTCGTCAAGTGACGCGCGGTCTATCGCGGCCACAAACGCCGCCTGCGCAGCTGTGCGCGATGCTTTGTCGGCCGCCTTTATGTGCGATGCTGTCATGCGTCCTGTGGCGTCGGCCTCGGCGAAGTAATATCCCTTTGTCTCGTCGCCGACCACAATCTGGCCGTCGTCGGTAAGAAAATATTTATGAAATTCATCGCCAGCGCGTGTGAGCGTAAGCTGAGTGCCGTCGGGCTGTGTTGCTGTGAATGTGATGCGCTTGGCCGGAACAGCAATCGCTCCCAATGCCGTGACAAGAGCGCATATCGTTGCTATGTGACGTAATTTTCTCATAATCGGAGGTAATAATTGGTTTATTTATGATTTCTTTGAATATATGCTTATGATATCTGTTACTTGCAAATTTAGCAAAATATTCAATAAAAATGCACAAATATGTATTTTTATTCCGTTTTTATTTATGCGGTATCTTGTCAATCAGCGTGCTTTTCTGTTGCGGTGGCATGGGTGGCCTGTTATCCCGGACGGGTGTCTTGCGGCCGCCGGTAAGCCATATTATGGTGAGTGTCAGTGAAATGATGTATATGATGAGGTTGAGTGTATTGACGGTGTCGAGCGTTGAAATGAACTCGTCAATCTCTCCGCCACTCTGAAGGTTGGCGTATGCAATAAGATACATGGCCTTAGGCAGGGCGGTGGATGTGAATGCAAGCTTTGTCGGAAGCCATGCTTTTGTGCTGAATATAAACAGTATAAAGATTATAGTAACTGCGATTATGTAGATTATAAATGTGCTGTATCCGAATGCTACGGGATATTCGCCCGAGAGCAGGTAGCCGGAGATATTGACAACCGACAACACTGCGTTTACAGTTGCCGCACACGCCAATACCTTCGTTAAAATGCCCGAACCGGTATTTTTGCTGAAGGCAGTGTAGAGTATCGCTGCGGCAGTAATGATGGAAATAACCATATTACATGCCTGCATGATCTTGAAGGTTGATGACTCGTATTCGGCGTCATACATTCCTGTCAACGTGGATATGATGTATGCCGCGAATAATATGCACAATGCCGTGCCCGTATGTTTTCTTATCGTTTCTGTCATGATGTTGTTTAAATTACTTGGTTGCAGCCTCGCGGGCTTCTCTGACTATGAGTATGAGTTCGTCGCTCACCTCGGACGGAAGCGCTATGTTGCGCAGCTGGAGCGACCGGGCCCACCCTGCGATATCTTCGGGAAGAAGCGTAAGCAATATGTCGCGGAACTGTTCGGTCTCCTCCATGTCGTAGCTGTCGGCCGGGCGTCCGGCATAGTCATCGAGCTCCTCGTCGTCGTAATAGACTATTTCGGTCGAGACGGCTGTCGACAGCGAGTCTTTCTCGCAGGTGATGTGCATGCCGCAGCACACGCCGTCGCCGGAGTCATCAGAGCCGTCGCTCTCAGGCGCGTCTGACGCCCCGGAAGCGTTTGCCTTGCGGCGGTCTCCCCTGTCAAGGAGGTAAACAAGCCCTCCGCCGGCCACGAGTATCGCTAATATGATGGCGGCAGCAATCATGTCAGCGGCAGCGGATTTTCACTCGCACGCTCGGAGGGGTCGATGCTCATTTCGGGCGTGAACGCTTCATTGTCGGGTAGGTCGGCGTCGGTGATTGTAAATCCGGCGCTTGTGAGGTCGTCCCAGAAACCGGGATATGACTTGCTCACCACTTCGGCGTCGCGGATCACGATGCCGGGTATGATTACCGCCGTGGGCGCGAATGACATAGCCATGCGGTGGTCGTCGTAGGTATCGATGGCGGGGCGTTCGAATATCGGGTGACGGGCGCCGTTCCACACCAGCTCGGAGTCATTGCGGATTTCCACAATGATGCCGAATTTGTCAAGCTCGGCGCGCAATGCCTCGAGGCGGTCGGTCTCTTTCACCCTCAGCGACTGCAGGCCGCGCAGGTGAAACGGTATGCCGAGCATCGCCGCGGTGACAGCCAGAGTCTGCGCCAGGTCGGGGGTGTCGACAAGGTCGGTCTCGAAGCGCGAGAACTGTTCGGGGGTGGGTGCCACCTCAAGTGCGTTGTCAACATCTTCCGACGGCCCGGTATTCACTCCGAGCATCTCGAACAGGCGCGCACAGGCGCTGTCGCCCTGAAGCGACGGCAGCTGAAGGCCGGGCAGCGTGACAAATCCTGCTGTCAGCGCCGCGGCTTCATACCAGTATGATGCCGCCGACCAGTCGCGTTCGGCTTCACGCGTGCCCTCCTTGCAGTAGGGGCGCGGCGCGATTGTTATCTCCTCGTAGGGTGCCTCAAATTCCACCTCTGCTCCGCTTCTGCGCATAAGTTCGGCGGTCATGTCGATATATGGCTTCGACAGCAGGTTGCCGTCGAGATGCAGCGTGAGCCCGTCAGTCATGGTCGGTGCTATCATCATCAGCGCCGATATGAACTGCGAGCTTACCGACGCGTCAATGCTCAGGTGTCCGCCTTTGAGCTGCTTTCCGTTAATGTGGACAGGGAGGTATCCCTCGTTGTCGAGACATGTGATGTCGGCACCGAGCTTACGGAGTGAGTCTATCAGTATTCCCATCGGACGCCGGCGCATGCGCTCGCTTCCGTCGACTGTGGCACTGATGCCCTGACGGGAGCACATATATGCGGTGATGAAGCGGGTGGCGGTGCCTGCGGCTCCGGTGTTGACTGTAATCTCGCCTGTTGGCCCGGCGGCCTGGGCAAGCGCTTTCGACAGCAGGTCAGTGTCATCACATTCTGCAATCTCTGACAGCGCTGATGTGCCCGGAGTGAGGGCATTGATGATGAGCATGCGGTTGCTGATGCTCTTTGACAGGGGCAGACCGATGGTCGCCATCATCATTTCATCGGGTGGGAATATTCTGTAATTCATCCGGATTGTTGTTATTTGTCTGTGCGGCCGGAAAGCCGCGGTCATGTCATACTGTTGCTTTTTCGGGGCAATGTTCCAGTGCGTGGGCTATGCGGCGCAGGCTTTCGTCGATCACACATCTCGGAGTCGCCACATTCATGCGCATGAAACCTGTGCCCTCGGCGCCGAACATGGCTCCGTCGTTGAGAGCCAGCTTGGCGTCTTTTACAAAGAAATCGGTCAGTTGCTCGTGGTTGAGGCCGAGTCCGCGGCAGTCAAGCCATATCAGGAACGATGCCTGCGGGCGGTACACTCTGATCCGTCCTGACGATATCCTGTCAAGCTCATCGGCCACATAATTAATGTTCGCCTGTATGTATCCGAGTGCTTCGCCGAGCCATTCCTCTCCGTGGTTATATGCGGCGATAGTGCCGATGGTGGCGAAGCATGTCGGGGCGTTGAACTCGTTGCACTCCAGCCATTCGAAGAAGTTGCGGCGCATCGTCTCGTCTTTTATCACGCACCATGAGCTGACCAGCCCGGGCACGTTGAATGTCTTTGACGGCGCTCCGAGCATGATGCCGGTGCGGCGCGCGTTGTCGCTGACCGACAGATATGGTATGTGCGGCATGCCGCCGAGCATAAGGTCGCCGTGGATTTCGTCAGATACTACAATCACACCCTCTTCGGCGCAGATGTCGGCCACGCGGGCGAGTGTCTCGCGGCTCCACTGTATGCCTATCGGGTTGTGGGGGTTGCAGAGTATCATCATGCGCGGGTGCTCCCGGCGTATGATTTCTTCAAGTCCGTCGAGATCCATCTCATAGGTGTCTTCAAGCCGCAGAAGCGGATTGTCGAGCGCCGTGCAGCCGTTACCCTCGATAAGGCGCCGGAACGGGTGGTAGACAGGCGGCTGTATCACAATCTTGTCGCCCGGCTTGCAGAACCGGTTGATTACAAATCCGATGCCCTTCACGATGCCGGGAATATATGTCATCTCTTCGGGTGATGTCTCGAAGCCGTGGCGACGGCACAGCCAGTCGGCGATGGTGGGGAAAAACTCGTCGGGGGTCGACGCATATCCGTAGATGCGGTGGCTGATGCGGCGCTGAAGCGCTTCGGTGATTTCGGGGCAAACACAGAAATCCATGTCGGCAATCCACATCGGAAGCAGATTGTCGGCATCAAACCATTTGTTTAGTTCACAATATTTTATCGCGTCGCTGTGAGAGCGGTCGATGATAGTGTTGAAGTCGTATTTTCCCATTGCGGTATTATAGTTGAGTCCAACGGCAAAGATACTGCATAAATTCCCTGAAAGCAACTTTTTTGGCCTCAAATAATCAAGAATGGCGATAATAGATTTCCGTTGTCTGCAATAGTTGATGAAATTAAACTTTGACATGATTTGGTAAAAAATCCGCTGTAAAATTTTGTCATGAAAAAAACTATTTTCTATCTTTGGGAAAATATCTTCAACGATTGAAGTCTGCAAAGGCTGCGGTCGCTATGAAACAAAACAGAAAAGCCATCTACTACCTTTGATCATGGAAAATATCAGAAAAACGTGCCTTCACGACAAGCATCTGTCGCTCGGAGCGCAGATGAGTCCTTTCGGCGGATTTGACATGCCCATACAATATGAGGGCATTGTCGAGGAGCATAATGCCGTGCGTCATGCCTGCGGCATTTTCGACGTGTCGCACATGGGTGAAGTCTTTGTGTCGTGCCACGGTGCCACCGATTTTGTCAATCACATCTTTACAAACGACGTGCGCGGTGTCGAGGCGGGTAAATGCCTCTACGGAATGATGCTTCATCCCGACGGAGGCACGGTCGACGACCTTCTTGTCTATGTGCGCGGCGACAACGATTTTCTTCTCGTAATCAATGCCGCCAATATCGACAAGGATGTCGACTGGATACGTCGCAACGCTGCCGGCTATGATGTGGTTGTCGACCATCAGAGCGACAACATCGGAGAAATCGCCGTGCAAGGTCCCATGGCCGAGTCCATTCTGCGCAAGGTGACAGGGCTCGACGAGATTGCCGGCCTCACATTCTACACTTTCGGAAATTACACCATATACGGCGATGCCGATGTAATCATTTCACGCACAGGCTATACCGGCGAGGATGGTTTTGAAATCTATGCCCCGCGCGAGATTACACGCATGCTTTGGGACGATTTGCTCGAAGCCGGAGCAAAACCGTGCGGTCTCGGATGCCGCGACACCCTGCGTTTCGAGGTCGGTCTCCCGCTTTATGGCGATGAACTGGCCGACGATATCTCTCCCATAGAGGCGTCGCTCGGCATGTTCGTGAAAACCGACAGTCACGATTTCATAGGCCGCGATGCTGTGGCGGCGCAGAAAGCCGCGGGCGCGCCCCGCAAGCTCGTCGGACTCGAGATTCTTGACAGAGCTATCGCACGCCACGGGGCCGAAGTGCTTGATGCCGACGACAACGTGATAGGCGCGGTCACTACCGGCTACCGAGGCATATCGGTCGACAAGAGTCTGGCCATGGCGCTGATTGACTCCCGCTATGCCGCCCTTGACACTCCGCTCCGCGTGAGAGTGCGCCGCAAAGTGTTTCCTGCAAAGGTAATCCCCCGTAAATTCTACAAAAAAAGTTACAAAAAATAATGTCTGACCCGTCAGACCTCAAAAAAATAACAGCCATGAAAACTTATTTCACCCCCACGCACGAGTATCTTACCGTTGACGCAGATGGCAACGGACTCATAGGCATCACCGACTACGCTCAGAAAGCTCTCGGAAATGTCGTTTACGTAGATATGCCTGAAGTAGGCGATGAATTTTCGGAAGGCGACGATTTCGGCGCAATCGAAAGTGTAAAGGCAGCTTCCGATCTCATCATACCCGCAAGCGGCGAGGTAATCGAGGTCAACAGCGCGCTTGAAGACAATCCAAGGCTCATCAATGAGGATGCAATGGCAAACTGGATTATAAAGATTCGTCTGACCGATCCCGCCGAGCTTGACTCTCTGATGGACTTCGACGCCTATATGAATTATCTTGCCTCCGACCCGCATTAAATAACTGCCTTGATACCATGAGTCACAGATATTTTCCCCATACCGAGGAAGATAAGCGGGTTATGCTCGAAAAATGCGGTGTTGACAGCATCGGCGAGCTCTTCGCCGACATCCCCGCGCAGCTCAGGCTGAGCCGTCCCTACGCGCTCGGAAAACCTATGAGCGAGGTCGAGGTACGCGCTTTTTTCCGCTCCCTCACCGACAGTTGCAGCCGCCTTGCATGCTTTGCCGGCAACGGACACTACGACCGCTACACCCCCGCTGTAATCCCGCATATTCTCTCTCGCAGCGAATTTCTTACCTCATATACACCCTATCAGCCTGAAATATCGCAGGGCACACTGCAATATATCTTCGAGTATCAGACAATGATGGCGCGCCTCACCGGCATGGAGATATCAAACGCATCGCTCTACGACGGCGCCACTGCCGCCGCCGAGGCGATGTTTCTTGCGGCTGCCAATTCACGCAAGCGTCAGCGGGTGGCCTATTCCGCCACTCTCAGTGACGCGGTGAAGGAAACCATTTGTACATACGCGCGCTATCACGGCACTAATATCGTGGAAATTCCTGAAGCTGACGGTGTTACCTCTGTCGATGCCCTCAGGTCGCTCCTTTCCGACGGCAATATCGGCGGTGTAATTCTTCCGCAGCCCAACAGACACGGCATCGTGGAGGATTTCACCGGTCTGTCCGACATGATACACGGCGCCGGCGCCCTGCTGATAATCAACAGTATAGCCATCGACCTCGCCACGTTGCGCTCTCCCGGAGAATGGGGCGCGGATATCGCCGTCGGCGACGCGCAGTCGCTCGGCATACCGTTGAGTTTCGGCGGCCCGTATCTGGGCTATGTCGCAGCGTCTAAATCTTTGATGCGCAAGATCCCCGGACGTATCGTCGGCGCTACCGCCGATGCCTCCGGACAGCGCACATTCGTGCTCACCCTTCAGGCCCGCGAGCAGCATATACGCCGCGAGAAGGCAACCTCAAACATCTGTTCGAACCAGGGGCTGATGGCGCTCTATGTCACAATCTACATGTCGCTGATGGGAGATGAAGGATTGCGTCAGGCCAACAGTCTCGGCGCCGCCGGCGCCCACTGGCTCGTGCGTGAGCTCGAGCTCACCGGAAAGATGCGTCTTGCATATCCCGACCGGCCGTTCCTCAATGAATTCGAAATGACGACATCGCTCGATGCCGGAGAAATCATTGACGCTCTTGCCGGAGCCGGTATTCTCGCCGGAGTGGCCACCGCTCCCGACCGACTGCTCATCGCCGTGACAGAAATGCGCACGCCCGAGGAGCTAAACCGTTATGTCGAAACCGTTAAAGCCTTGCAGTCATGAATAATAAACTCTACGATAAACTCATCTTCGAGCTGTCGCGACAGGGGCGCCGCGGTTACTCGCTTCCCGACCGACATTTTCCCGATGCAATAGCCTCGTTTCCCGACGCTTTGCTGCGCAAGTCAGATATCGGGCTGCCTCAGGCTGACGAACTGACGGTGGTGCGCCATTACACCAATATGTCGACCAACAACTTCGGTGTCGACACCGGATTTTATCCGCTCGGGTCGTGCACCATGAAGTATAATCCGAAAATCAACGAAGAGATGGCCTCCGATCCGGTCATAGCCTCTCTGCATCCCGACACTCCGGTGCGTTACTGTCAGGGGGCGCTTGCCATATACCATACTCTGGCCGAGGCTCTTGCAGAAATCGGAGGAATGGCTGAGTTCACTCTCAATCCCTACGCCGGCGCCCACGGCGAGCTTACCGGCCTGATGCTCTGCCGCGCATGGCATGACTCACGTGGCGACCGCAGACGCACGAAAGTGATAATACCCGATTCGGCTCATGGCACAAATCCCGCGTCGGCTGCCGTGGCCGGACTTCAGGTGGTGCCTGTCCGCAGTCTGCCTGACGGCACTGTCGACGTGGAGGCTCTCGCTCCATTGCTCGACGACACAGTTGCCGCGATGATGATGACAAACCCCAACACTCTTGGCATTTTCGAACGTCAGATACCTGAAATTGCCCGTATGGTGCATGAGGCCGGCGCGCTTCTTTACTACGACGGAGCCAATCTCAACCCGATGCTCGGCATAGCGCGTCCGGGCGACATGGGCTTCGATATAATGCATATCAACCTGCACAAGACTTTTTCAACGCCTCACGGCGGCGGTGGCCCTGGCTCCGGTCCGGTGGGCGTGCGCAAAGGACTTGTGCATCTGCTTCCCAACCCGCGTGTCATTAAGAAAACCGACGGCACTTACGATATCATATCGTCGCCCGACGCGATGGGGCGCGTAAGCTCAACGCTCGGCAATTTCGCGGTTGTGGTGCGTGCTTTGAGCTATATACTCTCGCTCGGAGCCGACGGTCTGATGGAGGCCGGCGGTCTTGCCACTCTAAATGCCAACTATATCAAGGAATCATTGCGTGACCTTTACGAATTGCCGGTCGACACTGTATGCAAGCATGAGTTTGTGTTTGACGGCCTTAAGGACAAATCGACCGGCGTTACCACGCTCAATGTCGCCAAACGGCTGCTCGACTACGGTTTCCATGCTCCTACAATCTATTTTCCGCTACTTTTCCACGAGTCGCTGATGATAGAACCGACAGAGACCGAGAGCCTCGACACCATCGACAGCTTCATATCGGCCATGCGTGACATAGCTCTCGAGGCTGCATCTGATCCTGAAACGGTGAAATCGGCGCCGCACTCTACTCCCGTGCGACGTCCCGACGACACGGATGCCGCCCTTCATCCGCGCCTCACATTCGATGAATTGTAAACACTTATTGACATGAAATATATCATAATAGGAGCCGGTCCCGGCGGTTACGAACTTGCGGCTATGCTCTCCCGTCAGTCTCATGATGTGACTCTTGTCGAGCGCGACCGTCTCGGCGGCACTTGCCTTAACCGGGGCTGTATTCCGACAAAAGTAATGGCTCATGCGGCGTCGCTGGCAAGAAGTGCGGCCTCGGCTTCTGACTATGGCATCGGGCTGACAGTCACGGGAGTTGATTTTGCCGCTCTGCGCAGACGTCGCGATGAGATTGTCGACACTCTGCGTCAGAACGTCGGTATGCTTCTTTCCGGGGTCAATTTAATCATAGGCGACGCCCGGTTTGTGGCGCCTATGACGGTTGAGGTAAACGGCGAGTCGATGACTGCCGACCGCATAGTCATTGCTACAGGTTCGTCGGCCGCTTCTCTGCCTGTGCCGGGTGCTTCTGAAGCTGTGTCTTCCGACGGACTGCTGTCGCTCGAGGCCCTGCCCGACTCTCTCGCCATAATAGGCGGCGGAGTCATCGGCCTGGAGTTTGCCTCGATATTCTCTGCTCTGGGCAGCCGCGTCACCGTAATTGAGTATTTCAAGGAGGTGCTTCCGCAGTTTGACAAGGACATGGCGAAGCGTCTGCGCATGTCGATGACAGCGGCGGGCGTCACATTTGTCACAGGTGCGGAGGTCACTGCTATTGAGCACGGTGCGGTGCGTTACCGTGCGGGGACGAAGGAAGGTGTTGTTGAGGCATCGGTGACGGCGATGGCAGTCGGCCGGCGTCCCAATCTGCCCGGCGGCCTCGAAGTCGCCGGAGTGGAGACCGACCGCGGCGCGATAACTGTCGACCCGCGCACCATGCGCACTTCCGCCCCCGGAATATATGCCATCGGCGATGTCAACGGCATCTGCATGCTTGCCCACGCAGCTTCGGCGCAGGCACGCATCGTGGCCGGCGAGGATGTCGTCGCTTCGGTGGTGCCGTCGGTGGTATTCACTTCGCCGGAAGCTTCGATGGTCGGCATGACCGAGCAGCAGTGCAAGGAAGCCGGTATTGCATGCCGTACGGGCAAAGTGCCGTTCCGTGGCAATGGCAAAGCTGTGACTGTCGGCGAGACCGACGGTATGGTGAAACTGATAGCTGAGGCTGAAACCGGCAATATTCTCGGCTGCCAGATAGTCGGACCCCATGCCGCCGACCTGATAGAGGAGGTGGCCGTGGCGATGGCCAATGGGCTGACGGCAGCTGCGCTGACACGCACAATCCACCCTCACCCCACACTCTGCGAGGCTATACAGGCGGCTGCGATGATGTTGAAATAATACTTAAAATCATGATAGAGGAAATATTACGTCATAACAGGAAATTTGTAGAGGAGAAAGGTTACGAACCGTTCATAACCAATAAATATCCTGACAAGAAAATCGCAATCCTTTCATGTATGGATACGCGTCTCACCGAACTGCTGCCCGCAGCGCTCGGCATAAAGAACGGCGATGTGAAACTGATAAAAAATGCCGGCGGCATCATCTCGCACCCCTTCGGGTCGGTGATACGTTCGCTTATGGTCGCTATCTATGAGCTGCATGTCGAGGAGGTGATGGTGGTGGCCCACAGTGATTGCGGCGCCTGCCACATGAGCGCTGAGTCAATGATCAGTCACATGCTTCAGCGGGGCATCAGGCAGGAGACTATCGACATGATACGTTTCTGTGGCATTGACTTCGAGAAATGGCTCTACGGTTTCGGTGACACGCACAAGAGCGTAATCGACACCGTGACAGCCATCCGTAATCATCCGCTCATCCCGCGCGATATCTCGATACGCGGCTTCATAATCGACTCCACTACAGGCGCCCTGACCGAAGTGGATTGCTAAGAAATATGCAGATAAAACTTAGTGGGTGTATCATAACAAAAATAAAAACTCAGTTGAATATTTTGTTATGATACACCCTCTTGCCATTTTTCAGAGTCAGCAAAGCCGGGTAGCAACAGTGCGGGGGAATATATTGCCCCCATTTAACAGCCGCTTTTTACACTGATTTCCTTATCTCTTTTCGTAGAAGTTGACGAGTCTGAACCCGAAAGGTCGAAACCGCAGGCAGTTGAGCAACTGCCCTCCCATCAGTATTAGCACGGCAGAAGTCGGCAGCATCAGTCGTCCGAAGTCATTTTGTGCGTAAAGAAACAACGAAAGCAGACTGCCTCCGCCTATCATCAGCGTTAAGAAATTTATAATTGAGAATTTCCGGCATTTTATCCATGCCGTTACAAACAATATCGAATAACACAGCACGACAAGATAGTTGCAGGCGTTTTTCAGCGGACCCATCGATACGAGGCTGTCTCCAATGCGTCTGAAGATATACTTATACCATATTTCGGGATAGTTTTTTTTCATGGCCATGGCGTAATCGTTCATCTCCCTGTAAGTCAATATGCCGGTTTTCTCTAATTCAGTTATTTCCGACCATAGTTTCAAAAGATATTCCCGCGACAGGCAGTCACCTTCCTTATGGTAACGGCGCATCAGTTCCACCGCCTCAGGCTTGTCTGGCAGAAGTTCGGGAAATATGTCATTGTATTGGCGCGCCATATAGTAGTTGTTGTATACCGAAACCACCGAGATTGTGTCGAAACCGGTGAGACGCTCCATTTCATCGACATATATCTTGTAGACAGCTCCTACAGGTATCAGCGTAAGCAACAGCAGCAAGCCCTGTCTGCGATACTGTTTGACAAACACTCCTGCCAGCGCCAACCCCACTATTGCCAGCGCCAGTATCAGCAGCGACGGGCGCAGCATTATCTCCGCTACGGTCAGCAGCGATATGGCAATGCCGTAGCTCAGGCGTGCGCGCTGCATGAAACGCCATACGCAAAACATCCAGAGCGCCGTCAGGCTGAAAGCCAGAGCTTCGGTGCCCATCAGCGACAATGTATTTATTATCGGATAGAAAAGAAAATACAGGAAAACGGTGAGCCATGCCACACGTCGGTCGGATATGATGCCGAGTGCCATGCGGCTGAATGCTATGCCGCATGCATAAAATACGATGATCTGTACTATCGTCGGCAACAGCCCCCAGTGGTCGGCTCCGAAAAGCATGCGGCCCGTGCCGATCAATATCGGATAGACGGGCGTACGGAAAATGTCGATTTCACCGTAACGGTAGCAATCGTTCCAGGCGCTTATATATGATGGAGTGTCAGAGTTACAGTTGGTTGTTCCTCTGACGTATATAATGACGGCAAGCATCAGCAGACTCAGCGCTATCGCCACGCAAAGCGGATTGAAGCCGCGCAGATATTCAAGTATGGCTGTCGTTTTCTTTTTCATGTCAGGCATTTGCTACAAGATAGGTGATATAGGCTACGTAGCACAGAGCGAACACCGTGCCCTCTGCGCGCGTGATGGTGCGCTTGCCGAAGAGCCAGCCGCATGCCAGAAACATCACCGATGCTCCGGTCAGCGTGAGCAGGTCGGTGTTGCCGATGGTGCCGAATGCCACGGGATGAATAGTCGCTGTGGTGCCGAGCACAAGAAATATGTTGAATATGTTCGAGCCTATGACATTGCCTACCGCCATCGACGTGCGTCCCTTGCGTGCCGCCACAATCGAAGTGGCAAGTTCGGGCAGCGATGACCCGGCGGCAGCTATCGTCAGGCCGATTACGGCGTCGCTGATACCCATCATCGACGCTATGCCCGATGCTCCCGCCACGAAACGGTCGCCGCCGACCACGAGCATTGCCAGGCCGCCGATGACCCAAAGCACGGCCTTGAGAGGGCGGAACTGCCCCTTGCCGGCGGCATTCACTCCGACAGGTTCGTCAGGCGTGGCGCTTTTCGCCGTGGCAAAAGTATACCACATGAAGATGCCGAAGAAGATGAGCAACAGCAGTCCGTCTGCGCGCGACAGCACTGAAGCGCTTTCGCCGTCAAGAAGTCCGGTATTGCCCATTATAAGTATTACAAGCGAGGATATCAGCACCATCGGCACTTCGCGCGTCATCACCGACCGCTCTATGACGATAGGGCGCACCATTGCCGTGATGCCGATGATGGCGAGTATGTTGAATATGTTGGAGCCCACGATGTTGCCTATGGCGAGTCCGGGATTGCCTTTTGCCGCTGACAGCACCGAGATGACGAGCTCGGGAGTGGAGGTGCCGAATGCCACCACCGTAAGGCCTACCACAAGGTCGGAGATGCCGAAACGCCGGGCAAGCGCCGACGCGCCGTCGGTCAGGGCGTTGGCTCCGACGAGTATGAGCACCAGACCGGCTGCGAGATATACGATGTCAAGAATCATACGGGCCGATTGTTTATTGTCCGGACTGTGTTTTCGGTTTCGCCAGATGCCAGCAGATGTCGGCCACACCGGCTATATGGTTACAGTGGCGACTGAGTATGAAGAGATAGTCGCTCAGTCGGTTGATATATTTTATCACGGAGGGGTCGACGCAGTGCTGAGCCGTGTTCCCTTCGTCGTCGGCATGCTCGGCCAGATAGTCGTTGAATGCCAGTATGCGGCGTTCGGCGCGGCGGGCCACTGCACGTGCCACATGGGCTGCGGCGGCCGATGGAGCGCCCTGCGGCAGAACGAATGAGCGCAGCTGCGGCACTTCGCTGTCATAGAGGTCGATGGCATGTTCGAGAGCCTCAAGCGAGCCGTCGAGACTCGGAGTCAGACGTTCCGACATCTCGGCGTTGCCCGATGCCAGATAACTGCCGATGTCAAACAGGCGCGCCTGTATGTCGGTGAGAAGCTCACGGTCGTAGCCGGTGAGCGGTTCGGCGGCGATGAGCACCCCGACAAACGAGTTGAGTTCGTCGACTGTGCCGTAGGCTTCGATACGCACGCTGTTTTTGGCAAGGCGTGTTCCGTCGACAAGCGATGTCATCCCCTTGTCGCCGGTGCGTGTATAGATGGGTGATTTTTTCATTGTTCGTTCTTTTCCGGTTGGATTTCCGTAACGCCGATGAGTTCGAGACGCGTCGCGCTTTTCTTGAGTATCTCGAAGCGCAGGTTTTCGAGTATTACCACCTCGCCCTGCTCCGGTATGGCTCCCGTGGTGTGGAGTATGTAGCCCATGAGGGTCTGATATTCGTCATCTTCGGGAATGTCGAGATGGAATGTGTCGTTGAGCGTGGTGATTTCTATTCGGCCAGAGAACTCGTATGAGCCGTCGGGAAGCCGGCGTGCGGTGAGGCGTGCGTGGTCGTGCTCGTCCTGGATATCGCCGAATATCTCTTCGACAAGATCTTCGAGGGTCACCATTCCCGATGTGCCGCCGAACTCGTCGACCACAATCGCTATGGAGCGCTTTTCAGAAAGCAGGCGTCGCATCATCTTGTTGGCAAGCACCGTTTCGGGAGCATAGATTACCTCCTTGAGGCGTGTGCGCCAGTCGATGTCGGTGTGAAACAGCTCAGACACGTGGATATAACCGAGTATGTTGTCGATATCTTCCTTGTAGACAATGAGTTTGGAGCGTCCCGACGAAGTGAACAGGCGGCATAGCTCCTCGCGGTCGACGCGGTCGATGTCGACTGCGAAAATCTCGTTGCGAGGTGTCATGCAGTCACGCAGATGAGTGTTGGAGAAATCGAGCGCATTGTGAAATATCTTGACTTCGTTTTCTACGGTCTCTTTCTTCTCCTCCACATCGTCGATGGTGCGTTCGAGATACTGGTTGAGGTCGCCCACTGACAGCAGTCCCGACGCGGCCTGCTCGTCGCTGACACCAAAGAGTTTCATCATCGCTCTCGACAGCCATGTCGTGAACAGCGATATCGGATAGAGCAGGGCATAGATAACCATCATCGGCAACGCGAAAAGTTTGATTGACGCGTTGGGATTGATGCGGAAAATCGTCTTGGGGAAAAACTCGCCGGCAAGAAGTATCACTCCGGTCGACACGAGAGTCTGTATCAGAAGCACCGGAAATTCGCCCACTCCGGCCTCGACAAGCGGCTCTTCAAGAAACTTGGCGAACCCCATGCCGTAGATTACCAGCGCTATGTTGTTGCCGACAAGGATGGTGGAGATGAAAAATTCGGGATGGCGGTAAAAGATGTTGAGCGCTCGGCTGATAGGTCCTCCCTTTTTTACGTCAAGCTCTGTGCGCACGCGGTCGGAAGTGACGTATGCTATCTCGACGCCTGAAAAGAGAGCCGAGAAAATCAGTGAGATCAATGTTATTATTATCCAGGTGACCATATTCTGTTTTATTTCTTTGGGGCGGGGGCGGGGTGAGCTTTTTCGGTTGTAAGCGATACCTCTTCAACGGGGCGGAGACGTTCGACGCGTCCCGGTTCGGCGTATGCCGGGGTCAGCCGTCGCGGGTCGTTCCGGCGTGAGTTGTGGCTGCCGGGCACATGTCCGCCCGGTGTCGGTGCCGCAGGAGCGGAGGGCGCGTATCCTTCGCGCGGACGTGGCGGACGTCGGCGCGCAACTCCCGTAGCCATCGAGTCGGCAGGGGCTGCCGCGCTGTCGGCGGGAGCCGCGGCGTCGCGGTCGCGGTTGAGTTCGCTTGCCGGTATTATCATTGTGGGGCGGTTGACAACATAGTCGGTGATGCGTTCGTCTGACACAAATCCGTATCCCTCGATGATGCGTTCCGATTTCTCGATATGTATGAACGAGTCGGAATACATCTTGTGGTCGGCGGTGTTCCAGAATAGATGCTGCGTCATGAAGCGGTCGCCATATTCGTTGTTGATGCGCACATTGCCTACGAGTTCCCACAGCTTCTGCACGCTAAGATAGACAGCCGAGTCGCATTCGAATGTGGCGATGACGGCCATGTCGTTGTCAAATTTCTCTCCGTAAAGCCCCTCTGGAAATTTCCAGTTGGGCTCTTTTGCTTCGTCAAACACATACCATTGCGTCGTCTCGATGTAGTAGCGTGTGTAACCGGAGTCAGACACATAGGATGTGGCGTCGGAGGTATACATTGTCGGCGTTGTCTCCGGGTCGTAGTCAATCGGAGCCACATTTTCCTGCTCCTTTTTGCCTGTGGCAATCATGGCGCCGATGACGGCACCCGTGATTATCAGTGCCCACCAGCGCTTTTTCTGCGGCAGAAATTTCTTGAATGATTTCGACATGAGGCTGTTGGATTGACTGCGCCCGGGGCGGCATCATGCTGTGCGCGATGCCGCCCCGCGGAGCGTTTGTTACTGTATCTTGTTCTGCCAGAACCAAAGCTCGTTGAAGTTGATGCCCAGGGTGACCTGGAAATAATTTTCTGTCACGAGTTTGACCGGCGACGACTGCCTGTGTCGATACTCGAAGCCGAGATTGACCACAGTTTTTGTCAGACGGCTGATAGGTGTCGGGAGTCCCAGACCGAACGATATGCCGATGTCTTTGACGTTGTTGTCGCCAACCATGATATAGTCGCGGTTGTAGAGCGCGCCGATGCGGTAGCGCACGCGCTTGAGATAGCTTCCGCGGGGGTCGGGCGTATATTGCAGACCGAGGTTTACTTTCCAGCGGTTGTCAAATTTTGATGGCTCGAAGCCTTCGAGCGCTCCGGCCTTGGCGTCGCGCCACGGCTGGTAGGTGAAGTCGACTTCGGCCATGACACGGTTGTTCCACTGATAGTTGAGGCCGATGCCGTAGGTGGCAGGACGTGAGTATTTGCCTTTGAGATGGGTGTAGCCCACGGTGTCGGGCTTGTTGGTCGTGGTGGTGACATCATAATAGACGCCGTAGGTCTTGCCGCGGAAATCCTTTCCGGGGGAGTAGACGACACCGAGGGTGGCGCGGTGTTTCGAGCCGATATTGACCGAATACTGCGCTCCGAAGCGAAGGTCGTAGTCACGCACTTCAAGCACTTTCTCAAACAGTGTGGTCGAAGAGTTGTCGGTGGTCAGATACGTGTCGTTGATAAGGTTGCCGAACAGATATGACACGTTGGCACCGATTGTGAACCCCTTGAACGGACGCGCGCTCACTCCCACATACAGTTCGTTGATTGCTCCCTGACCCTGATGTGCTTCCTCGCCGTTGACTATCTCCTCGCCGAATGCATAGCCGGTTTCGGAGTAGGGGAGGAAACCTACGCTTCCGCCCATGTATTTGCCAAGCGGAAACTGTATCGACAGGTAGTCGAGTCCTCCGGTGAGCTTGTTGCCCGATTCGTTGCCCTGCTTGAGGTTGACGCTTTTCAGGTCGACGCCCATGTCAAACAGGAATGTCAGGGTGTCGATTGCAGCGTATGACGCAGGGTTCATCGAGTTGATCTGTCGTCCGTCGTTCATGGCGTAGCCTATGCCTCCCATGGCGCGCTGCGTCGACGAGGCATGGTCATTGAGTATGCCGTAGCCGAAACGTGAATAGGGCGACACTACATTGTTTTGTGCCGACACTGACGGCGCGCAGAGTGATATCAGCGCCATTGCGACGGCCATAAATACCGTATTAATGCGGATTGGTTTCATTATATTGTAATATTCTGTTAAGACCTCTGTTTACAAGTAACGGGCAAAGTCTTGCGTTGAAGTCAAGAGCTTTTGCCACTTTTTCGCTCCAGCCGCCGGTGAGCAGCGTGAGTCCTTCGCTGTCGAGAAGCGAATGATAATATGACACCTCGGCCACCACTCCGTAGAATGCGCCTGAACGCATTGCCGTGTCGGTCGATATGCCCCATTGAGGGGTGTCGCCGGTGCTGGCTACCTGTGGAAGCGCCTTGGTGAATGTGTGCATGGCGCGCAGACGCATGCCTATGCCGGGGGCGATGTTGCCGCCGACGAAATTTCCGTCGGTGTCGATGCGGTCGTAGGTGACGCATGTGCCGATATCGGCTATAAGCAGCTCCCTGCCGGGATAGAGCGTGTGGGCGCCTACGGCGGCCGCTATGCGGTCTACTCCGAGGGTATGCGGTGTCGCATACATGTTGCCGATGGGTATCGGGGTCGTTGCGCTGAGCGTCAGGAGCTTTATTCCCCTCTGCTCAAGCATCTCCCCGAGACCTTCCACCGGGCCTGCAACCGAACAGATTGCAGCGCGGTCAAACGTCAGTTCGCTTATGGCACGGAGCAATGTCGCATTGTCGGCATTGAAAAGAGTCGATGTCGAAGTCGGCTCGGAGCCTTCCCAGAGCGCCAGTTTTGTGGTGGTGTTGCCTCGGTCTATTGTGAGATTTATCATTGATGTTTCCGGTTTTGGCCGCCCGGCGGCGGGTTGTGAGCCGGCACCCTTGCAGCGGATGGCCGGTGTTGAATGTGACAAATTCAAATTCAACCGACAAAGTTAATAAATTGATTAATACCTTTTCAAAAAAAATCGTTAATAATATCAAAGTTCGTATATTTGTCCCGATTTGTCTCGCCTTACGCTGCTTCGACCTCGCTGCGGGAGGCATTTTATTCCGCGGTTCGGAAAAATTTGTCGGGGTTTAGAGAAAAAGTTAACGTAACTTGTTGTATCTTTGTAGGATATTTTCCGTTGGCAGGCCGGTAGGGATTACCGGCGCGACGGAATTCCGTTTTAAAATAAAAATTATACAAAATGACATTTGAAGAATTAGGAGTAAGCGAACCGCTTTTGAAGGCTGTCGAGGAACTGGGTTTTGAACAGCCGATGCCCGTGCAGGCGCAGGTGATACCGCATCTGCTGAGTAGAGAGGGAGACGTTGTGGCGCTTGCTCAGACAGGAACAGGCAAGACGGCCGCTTTCGGGCTGCCGGTGCTGCAGCGCATAGATCAGAAAAATCATTCGCCGCAGGCGCTCATCCTTGCTCCCACCCGCGAGCTTTGCCTTCAGATAGCATCTGACCTGGCTGATTTTTCCAAATATCTTCCCGATGTCAGAGTGCTTCCCGTTTATGGCGGCTCGAGCATCGAGAGCCAGATACGCTCGCTGCGCGGCGGCGTGCAGATCATCGTGGCGACTCCGGGTCGTCTGATCGACCTTATCAACCGCGGAGTGGCAAAGCTCGGCGATGTGCACACCGTAATCCTCGACGAGGCCGACGAGATGCTCAATATGGGCTTCCTTGACTCGATCAATGAAATACTCGACCACGTGCCGTCGGAGCGCAAGATGCTGATGTTCTCGGCCACGATGCCTGCCGAAATCGGACGCATCGCAAAAAAATACATGCATGACCCCGTGGAGTTTGTGGTTGGCACGCGCAACGAAGGCGCCACCAATGTCAAGCACATATACTATATGGTCAATGCCCGCGACAAATATCTCGCGCTCAAGCGCATTGTCGACTACTCGCCAAATATCTACGGCATCATCTTCTGCCGCACGCGACGCGACACGCAGGAGATTGCCGACCGTCTCTGTCAGGAAGGCTATAACGCCGAGGCGCTCCACGGCGACCTCTCGCAGCAGCAGCGCGATATCGTGATGAAGAAATTCCGCGACCGCGTGGTGCGTATACTCGTGGCAACCGACGTGGCTGCCCGAGGCCTTGATGTCGACGACCTCACTCATGTAATCAACTACGGTCTGCCCGAAGACACCGCCGTATATACCCACCGCTCCGGCCGTACGGGCCGCGCAGGCAAGACCGGTGTATCCATCGCCATAATCCACTCCCGCGAAAAAGGCCGGCTGCGTGAAATAGAGCGCATCATCGGCAAGAAATTCGAGCGCAAGGAGGTGCCCACCCCCGAGCAGATTATCGAGAAGCAGCTTTATTCGCTTGCCGACCGCATAGAGAAGGTGCAGGTCAACGACGCCGAGATGGAGCGTTATCTCCCCGGTGTCATAAAGAAACTCGGCTGGCTTTCGGCCGACGACCTCATTCGCCGCGTGCTGTCGCTCGAGTTCCAGCGTCTGCTCGATTATTACAAAGATGCTCCCGCAATCGATTTCATCGACGAGAAGCCTGCGAAAAAAGAGCGCAAGGAGAAAGAAAAATCAGCTCCCCGCACTGACAAGGAGAAAGACCGCCGCACCGCTGAAAAGGGTATGGAACGCATATATGTCAATCTTGGCAAGAATGACGGTTTCTATGCCGGAAACCTCATTGACATGCTCAACAAGAACATCGAGGGGATGCGTGTCGATGTCGGCCGCATCGACCTCATGCCGGGATATTCACTGTTTGACATAAAGAAAAAAGACGCCCAGAGGGTGGTGCACTCGCTCAAAGGGCTCGATTTCATGGGAAAACGCGTTTACAGCGAGATAGCAGAGGCTGACAAAGACTATGCCCGCGCAGCCACCCGCAAGGCCCGCGAAAACCGTTCGGGCGATTTCGACAGTCAGTTCTTCGACCGGAAGGCGAAAGGCGCCGGCCGGAAATCACGTAAAAAATAACCATATCTATAATAAAGTCACGATCTATAATGAAGTCACGGATTATATCTTCTCTGATTGCCCTTGCGGGCATCGCGACAATGACGGCGCAGATGACGCCGCGCAGCGTTGTGACTACCGCGCCTGAAAAGGTGCTTCTCACCATTGACGCGTCGACTCTTCTCGATATGCTCGACTACTATGAGAGCGGCGTGGCGCGAACGGTAAAAAACAAGATGGGAGAGGATGCGGTGATTACCGAGATGACGGAGTCTACGATAACACTCTTGACCGGCGAGGCTCATAACATCACGTTCGCCATGCTTCCCAACGGCAAGTCGTCGATTATCATGACCGTAGACCGTGTAGAGACTCCCGCTACCGACGCTACGGTAACCTTCTATGACTCGCGTTGGAACAAAATTGACTCCGACCGACTTCTGCGCGAACCCTCGCTTGCCGACTGGACCGGAAAAATCCCTGCCGACAGCATGCGTGATATTGAAAACGCTCTGCCGTTTCTGATGGTCGACGCGCGATATAATCCAGAGACTTCAACACTGACCTTCGAGCCTCAGACCGGCGACTACATATCGGTGGAAAACTCCGATAAGGTGAAGGCAGCCCTTGCCCCGCGGCTCGACTACGTGTGGACAGGACGATCATTCAAACCGGTCAGACGATGAAACGCGACATAGGCAACGCGCTGCCCGGCACTGAGGAGCAAACGGACGGAAAGTCGATGACGATATCACAGCTCTGCGCCACCTTGCAGAAACTTGTCAAGGTGCCGCAGGTCACTGATGTGTGGGTTGTCGGCGAGCTATCCGACTTCGGTCTCAGAGGCGGACACTGCTACGCTGACCTTGTCGAGAAAGATGACGACGGGAAGCCGGTTGCAAAAATCCCGCTGCGCATCTGGAATTATCTTTTCAACAGCCTTAACGCCAAGTTTATGAGCGGAACCGGGCAACCGCTGTCAACCGGCATCAAGGTCAAGGTGTGTGTGGCTCCGAGCATACACAAGCTCTACGGACTGTCGGTCATCGCCTCGGATATCGATCCGGCCTACACGATGGGCGATCTGATGCGCCGTCGTCAGGAAATCATCGACCGTCTGACCCGCGAAGGTATTATCGAGCTCAACCGGCGTCTGGCGTGGACTGATGTGCCGACACGGCTGGCGGTGATATCATCGCCGTCGGCGGCGGGCTACGGCGATTTCCTCAATCAGCTTTTCGGCAATGAGGCGCACATCCGCTTTACGGTAAAACTGTTCGAGGCCATGATGCAGGGGGAGAAAGCCCGTCCGACCATCCTCGCGGCTCTTGAGCGCATCGCCGCCGAGACCGACCGCTGGGACGGTGTTGTAATCATACGTGGTGGCGGAGCGTCGCTCGACCTGCAATGCTTCGAGGACTATGAGCTTGCGGCGGCTGTGGCCCGCTTCCCGCTGCCGGTGATGATAGGTATAGGCCACGAGCGCGACATCACCGTGCTCGATTATGTGGCCAACCGCCGAGTCAAGACTCCTACGGCAGCCGCCGAGTGGTTTGTCAAGCGTGGCGAGTCGCTTCTCAACCGTCTCAACTCCATCGGCCGCGCCCTGCTGCAGCGAGCCTCTGATATTATGGCGGCCGAAAAGGAGCAGCTGAGCTATTTCGAAGGCGTCATCTCGGTGTTCCCGCTCAATGCCGTGCGTCATGCCGACTCCAGGCTTGTCAACAGTATAAACTCGCTTTCCAACCTTACTACCCGCCGTATCATTCCGGCACTTGAGAAAATCAACGCAATGCAGACGCAGGTAGAGCATGCCGCGCAGTCGGCGCTGACCATGCAGCGCGACAGACTTAATGCCGATGAACGCCTGCTGAAGGCACTCTCTCCGCAGGCAGTGCTTGCGCGCGGATATTCCGTCACACGCTGCGACGGCCGCATACTCACTGACGCTGCGACTGTTGAAAACGGCGCACAGCTGACAACACAACTCGCCTGCGGCGAAATCAAGTCTACAGTATCATAATGTTACTTAATATTGCAATATGGAAATATCGAATACCAGCGTAAAGGAAATGTCATATCGCGAGGCTGTCAACGAACTTGACACCATACTGCGCGAAATGCAGAGCGACAACTGCGACATCGACCGCCTCTCGGCCATGACACGCCGCGCCACCGAGCTGATTGCCGAATGCCGCAACCGCCTTACGGCCACTGACGAGGAGCTCCGCAACATCCTCGCCTCACTCGCTCCAAAAGCCAACTGAACATATTCATTTCCGTATATGACGGGAAGGGAATGTTACAGTGCTTTTATCAGCAGTGCTGTCGCCTGTGACGCTATGCCCTCCTTGCGTCCGGTGAAGCCGAGGCGTTCGGTAGTGGTGGCCTTGACCGACACGCGGTCGGCTGCAACCTTCATGTCGCCGGCAAGTGTTGCTGTCATCTGAGGAATGTATGGCAGCAGTTTTGGCGCCTGCGCGATGATTGTCACATCGACATTTGATATCGAGTAGCCGCGCTCTTCGATCATGCTGACGACCTTGCGGAGCAACACTCGCGAGTCGACACCGCGATATTCTTCGGCTGTGTCGGGAAAGTGGTAGCCGATGTCGCGCAGGGCGAGTGCGCCCAGCAGTGCGTCGCACAAGGCGTGTATTGCCACGTCGGCATCGCTGTGACCGAGCAGTCCGAGTTCGTAAGGTATTTTCACGCCGCAGAGCCATAGCTCGCGGTCGGGGGCGAAGCGGTGCACGTCAAATCCGTTGCCTGATCGTATATCCATATCTATCGGAGATTTTGTAACCGTCAATGATTATGCAGGCTGCGAGTCGATTATCTGCGTTTGCCGAGTATCTCGCGCAAGCCGTCCATGTCAAATGTAAGTGAGAAGCGCAGTGTCTGGTCGAGAGGTGACTGCTGTGCGGTTGCTATCATGTAGGAGGCGTCGAGACGCAGCACATTGAGCGAGAAGCCGGCGCCTATGCCGAAATACTGGCGGTTGCCTTTATACTGGCTTTCGTGGTAATATCCGGCACGCAGGAAAAACTGCTGGTTGTAGGAATATTCGGCGCCGAGCGAGTAGGTTATCTCGCGCAACTCCTCTTTGAGACCGCCGGGTGCATCGGAAAATGACTTGAATATGCCGGTGATGGGCGACATGTCCTGCCACTCCTGAAGAGCGTCGAGATATTCGCGCTCGCCGTCGGTGTCGTCGGCGTAGTCGCTTTCGCGCGGACGGGTCGGAACAAGCAGTTTGTTAAGGTCGACCGAGAGAGCGAGGTTATGGTAGTCGGCCAGAGGGAACGTGAATGTGGTGCCGAGACGAAGGTTGGTGGGCAGAAACGCAGGGTCTTCGCCGTTGTTATAGTTGACCTTCGTACCGATGTTTGATATGTTCCATCCCCATGACCACTGGCATTCGCTGCGGCCCACGATAGGGTAGGTGGTGTAGTAGCCCGAGATGTCGGCCGAGAATGCCGAAGCTCCGACGGTCTGGTCGCCGGCGTTTGAATTGGAGAAGCCGAGGTCGGAATAGATGTAGCGGAACACTACTCCCATCGAGAATTTCTCTGACAGTTTGCGGGAATAACCGACATCAAACGACAGTTCGTAGGGGTTGAGGCTCTGGGTGCTTACGCCTGACGGGTCGTTGGTGTTGACCTCGCCGAGCGAGAAATATCGCAGCGATGCCGATACGGCCTGGTTGTCGTTTGAACCGAGTTTCCAGTAGCCCGACACATCGGCAAGGAAGATGTCATTGACAAGTTTGCGCAGCCACGGGGTGTAGCTCAGCGATACGGCCGCTTCGGAGTAGGCGAACGCATATTTCGACGGGTTCCAGAACTGGGAATAGGCGTCGGGGTCGGTGGCCGCGCCGATGTCGCCCATCGCGGCGCCTCGCGCGTCGGGAGCTATCGAGAGCGAGGTAACGCCGGTCTCGATAGGGTTGAATTCGTTCTTGATATTGTCGTCGGCCTTTGCCCCGCTTGCCAGCATAAGGCATGCTATGCCGATAATGGTCGGTTTGATGAGAGTTGCTTTCATATATTACTATAACTGCAAAACGGTGAATTTATTGTAACCGTGATGTTAAATTTTTGAGGGTCGCGTGGCGCTGCTGTCAATTGCTGTGTGTCGATAAAAGAACAAAGTCCGCCGGCGGTGTCGTGCGGCGGACTTTTTATATCAGATGTGCGGCCGGAGTCAGGGCTGCTGCACCACGATAATTTCGATTTTGGGAGTGTGGCCGTAGAGATTGCCTCCCTTGCAGATGGCGTAGGCGCGGTATACTCCGTCGCTCACGAGATTGCCTGACATGTCGGTCAGATCCCATTCGAACGGGAAGTTGACATCGGAGCGGGTATAGACGGTGTTGCCTGCTTCATCCTCGATGATGAGGCGGCCTGACGGAGTGTCGGTGAAGTTGTGTTGGAGCGAGAGTGTGGCCTGTATGCGCGCAGGCTCTTCCTCGACGCTCAGGCGTGCGTTGGCTCCGGTGTTGTTGATAGTGAAATCAATGGAGCGCGAGGCGCTGTTGCCGGCATTGTCAGAGATGTGGAGGGTTAGTGTGTGGCGTCCGTCGCTGAGCGATGTGAACGGATATTCGATCTCGATAGAGCCGTCGCCATTATCGGTTATCGCAGTTCCTACCACGGGATGGTTCATCGTGTCGTCGATTGATATGCGGCAAGTGGGGCCGACAGTGCCTGTCGGGCTGTAGATGCCGCTCTCATTGTCGGTGACAGAGGCATAGACGATGAAGTCCTGGCCGGTCATGCCGCCGTTGACGAAGTCGGGGCTGTCGATGTAGAGCGAAGTTATGACAGGAGCCTCGGTGTCGTCAGGTGTCTCCGGCGCAAGGTCGGGGTCGCAGGCGAGTGACATGGTGTAGGTGGTCGCTACCTCGCTGTTGTCAGGGAGTGCCGCTGTGATGGTGGTGCGGTTGAAGTCGCCCGTGCGCACAGGCATAGGGGGGGTGAAGCTGACAGTAAAGCGGCCGTCGGTAACTATGGCGTTGGCTTCGAGAAGCTGATCCTCGTCGGTATATACCTGTTTGATAGTGTCATTCTTACCGAATGTCATGCATTTGCGGTCGATTGACGGCTCGTAGAGAGTCACTATCACTTTGCCGTTGAACGAAGTCCAGGGCGAGCCTGCGTCTGACGGGTCTTGTATATAGCCTGTGATTGTATTGGCTTTGAGCGGTGTGATCTTGTGGCTTCCTTCGGTTTCGTCATAAGCTTCGCCGTTGACGCTCTCGATTGTAATCTTATGTCCGGAGAAGAACAACGGTATGGCGGGGTCGCCACACAGGTTGTAGCATGAGGTGTTGACCATCAATGCGTTGTCGCTCAGTCCGCTGACTCTTTCATAGATGGAGTTGCGGCTCAGTCGCAATATGTCGCCTGTAGTGGTGCCCTGGGGCGATTTGGAGAATATATCGGCCATTGTCTCTGACAATGTCTCGTTGTGGGTCTGATATACTTCGCGGCAGGCTGCGATGACACCTATCATGCCGCCGTTGTTCTGCATCACCATCTCCTGGGCTATTGACTGCTCGAGGCAGTCGAATGTATAGGCCTGACATGTGGCGAGCATGGCGAAGGGGAAGTAGCCGTATTGCGTGTCGTGCACATCAGTGATGTGGTAGAGGTTTGACGTGCCTATGTAGTCGGGTTTGCCGTGACCGGTGTAATTGAGATACATGACTCCTTTCTTGAGAGCCTGCTTTATCACCTCTCTGGCAGGAATAGCCTTTCCGTTTTTTGTCGGATACAGAGAGCTGTAGCCTTTTATGAGGGTTACTCCGGGGTTGTTGGCAAGGAATGACGCTCCGGTTTTCTCCGCGCTTCTCATGTGGCCTGATGTATCGCCGTGGTCGGCCATCAGAAGCACGCGCTGGTAGATGTCGGATGCCGGGCTGTAGGTCAGATACTGGTATATCTTGTCGACTGCTTTGGCTGCCTGCGAACTGTCGGTCAAGGGTATGCGGCCGACGTTGATGTGCTGCATGTTGTTTATGAACTCGTCGTTGGGGGGAGTTTCGCCGAGCATGCCGAAGTAGGCGTCGCACGAGTAGCCCTTGGTGATTGACGACATCGTCTTGTGGTATGGGGTGCCGTAGTTGAGCAGAAGTGCGCCTTTCTCTTTGAATGATGCGCCGGTGGCGGTGAGACCGCGGTTGTCGTAAAATGCGCCTCCGAACAGAAGCAGGTGCTTCATCTTTGACGGATTACGGTCGTAAAACATCTTCATGGCCTTGCGTATGCCCCACAGTGACGGTGTTCCCGACGAGAACTCATTGAATATCTCTTCCTGGCGCAGCACGACGACATCATGACCGAGCAGGTCGCGGTGTATCTGTGCCAGGCGTTCGGCCTGGTCGACGAAGGCATCGGCCGACAGAATGACAAGGTCGGGCACTTCGCAGGCGTGAATATCCTGATTGTTGACCTCTCCGGCATATTCCACCGGCAGATGTTGTTTGTTGGGGTCGAATACGATGTCGCGGTGGGCGGTATCCGTATATCTTGTTAAATTATATGCCTTTTCGGTGGTGAATATCGTCCACGTGCCGCCATAATTGTAGCTCGTCTGATACGGGCGCACGTTGTAGGGGTTATCTACATTCCACACGATTACATCAGGATTTGACTGGGTAATCTCTATTACCTCGCCCGCTGCAATCTTGTCGTAGCACAGCAGCATTGACGGGCGGTCGCCAAGTATGTTCTTGCGCTGATAGGCAAAGGCGAGACGGTCGATTGCCGCATAGGTGAATGTCGATTTGGCCGCTTTTGTCAGAGTCAAGTCGACAGATGTCTCGTCAGGCAGCATCGACATGGATATATATGAGTCGGAGCGGTTGGCGTTGGAACTGAACTGTATATGTTTGTCGCTGTTGTCGATATTGATGACTTTGTCGACAATTTCACCCCGGTGGGGATAGGAGAGGACGTATGTCAGGTTGCTTCCTGATCCGACAAGTATGTCGTGGAGCACGACTTTGGAATAAGTGCCGGCATTGCTGTCGTAATACAGGTCATCGAGGGGAAATGAAAACTTCAGGGGCTCGGTTTCCTGTGATATGTCACGTCCGAAATAGAGCTGCCCCTGATGTAACGGATTGGCTACCTCTTCCTCGATGATTGATATGTCCCAGTGATATTTCAGAAACGGGTTGTTGCCGATGCGCTTGTAGGGTATGCGCTCGGGCTGCTGCAACGGCTGCGAGTCGGTGACGAAGTAGTAGCCGGCATCGGCGGCGTGGTTGCGCTCGGCGTCGGGACATCCGGATACGGTCGACGGCTTTGATGCTGCATATATGAAGTTGGGACGGTAATTTGACTCTCCGTAAAACAGCAGGCGGTCGTCAGTGCGGACAACGGGTTGCTGCGGCAGGTCGTCGGGTATGCTTGCGTCAAGAAATTCCCGCACTCCGGCCACGCCGCCGAAGCCGTAGACTGTCACAGCCGACGGGTCGTCAAACCCCCATTCACGCAGTTGCTGATGGGTAATCTGCTGTATGCCTGACTCATTGACGCGTATTTTTACCCAATGTCCTGACGAGAGTACCGATGATGAGGTGTAATATCCTGCGTCCAGAGCCGATGCGCCGGTGGCGCCTGTCATGGCACATAGCATGGAGAGATATATCAGTGTCTTTTTTCTGTATGACATAGCTGTAAATCTGTTTCTGTTGATGATTGAGAAATGTGTTCGGCTGGTATCCGGTGTATTTAATAACGTCAGGCGACCGATGTTATTGTGTGCCGGCCGTCTATGGTTTGTGTTGACCTGTTATTGTCATTTGATGTTGAACTTCAGCACCTCCTGTCCGTTGACCGAGGCTTCTACCCGGTCGCCGATCTTTATGTCGCAGCTCAGCAGCGGCGCAGGCGGTATGATTATGTCGCCTGTCTTGATCACCATGTCCTTGCTCAGATGTTTGATTGACTTAGTGACCGGGGGCATGACATTGGAGAATGTTATGCTTTGCGGAGCCCTGATGTCGACTGTCTTGACGGTCGCGGCATCAATCCATTTTCCCAATGCCAGAGCGCCGTCAAATGCCGTGGCCCACGGTGTCCAGCACTCGGTGTCGCTTCCTTCGGGCGACACGATGTCGAGAGGCACAAGGCGCACACACAGTGTCATCATGTCGTAGTATCGAGGAGCGAATTTCTCTGCTATCGACTTGCCAAGACGGCTTATCAGGTAAGCTACCGAGAAGTCGCAGCGCCAGCGGCGCGATATCTCCGGCAGGAACACCGGTCTGTTGTCGCGGATTATGGAGGAGTCGGTGGTAAGGATAAGTGTAGGCAGCGACCCGTTGGCTTTGCTGCCGGAGTCTCTCAGCTCAAGTATTTTCATGACGGATATTCATCTAAGCGTTTCTGGGCGTCAAGACGGTTGTACATCACCGCCAGATGTGCGTAAATCGATGTGTTGGTTATGACAATGCCGCGGGGAGCGCGTATGCGGTAAGGGGTGAAATTCCAAAGTGCCTTTATTCCGGCTTTTATCAGCCGTTCGGCTCCCTCCTGCGCGTGGTCGACAGGGAGGGTGATTATTCCCACCTCGATGTTGAGCCGCGATATCGTTGCCTCAAGCGATGAGATATCGAGGATGGGAACTCCGCAGGCCGATGTGCCGACAATATTTTGATCGATATCAAATCCGGCCACTATGTTGAGGCCGTATTTGGCGAGTCCCGAGTCATGTATCAGCGAGCCGCCGAGCGACCCAACGCCAAGCACCACGGCGTTGTGGCGGCGCTTGAACCCCAGAAACTCCTGCAGCTCGTGGCACAGAAGCTTCACCTCGTAGCCTATGCGGGTTTTGCCCTTTATGTTGAGAAACGACAGGTCTTTGGCTATCTGCGAGGCGTCGACATTGAGCTCACGCGATATTGCCGTCGACGACACATACTCGATGCCACGCTCGTCAAGCAGCGTGACGTAGGCCAGATACCACGGAAGTCGGCGCAGAGCCGGCTCCGGTATCATCGCTTTATCGGTGTTTTTGGTTGTCGTTGTCATAAGCTTTTCGCACGCAAAGATACAAAAAAATATCATATCGGTATGTCGCCTCGCCTAAATTTATGTTAATATATAATGTCGGCAGTGCGGCCCCGCAGCTCTTGCCGGTATGAAGTTACAGCGCCGCATCTGTTTTCACAAACTGATGCGGCGCCGGTTTTAACGTTTAAAACAATAGCTTCTTGTATAATTATCCGATGCAAAATTACTACGACATTACAAAACGCGAAATACCTAAAAGTAGGTATTTTTGTCTAAACGGTCCGACTGTGTGCGACATGGTGAAAAAATATCGCAAAATTGGCGGAATTAGTTTTGACATAACCAAAAAAAAAGTTATCTTTGTGCGCTTCAATGCGGTAGCGCGCCTTGTGCCGCAGCCGTAAGCAATCGATACCAGTCATTAAAATAAAAATAAACACAAATCATAAATGTCAGCATTAGAACACATTAGAAAACGGCCTGCCTTGGTGATATCTATCCTTGGTCTGGCTCTCGTATTGTTTATCATTACCGCAGTTTCCGATAACATTTTCTCATTTTTCGGCGACCGCGACACCGCTGTGAAGGTCGACGGTGAGAAATTGAAATATGACCTGTGGAAACGTTCGGCAAGTCAGATCTCCGACCAGATGCGTCAGTCGGGCCGTGACGATGTCGACTTCTCTTATGCCGATGAAATGGCTCTCCAGCAGATTGTCGACGAAGAGCTTTTCAACAACGAGCTCAAGGCTCTCGGCATCACTGTCACCGACGAGGAGATGCAGGGCTATCTTTTCGGCTCGGGCTCTATTGCCTCAATGGAAGCGCAGCGCTACGGCTTCCCCTCGGCAGAGGACTTCTATTCATACGCCTACTCCAATGAAAGCGGCTCGGAGACCGCCCGCGCTCTCTGGGATGATATGGAAAACCGTATCCGCCGTCAGCTCATGAACGCCAAGTTTCAGCTCCAGCTCGGCGCAATCACCGCCAACAAGCTCGATGCAAAGGCATATTACGACGAAAACAAAAATGTGACACTCAATGTAGCTAAAGTTGACTACGCGTCGCTTCCCAACGAAGGCTTCGACGTCACTGACGCTGAGATCAAAGACCTTTACAACAAGGAAAAAGAGACCTATCGCCTCGACAACGAAGTGCGTCTCGTAGACTATATTCTTGTCACTCCCACCCCGTCGGCTCAGGATGCAAGCACTGCAAGTGACGAAGTTGTCAACGCCGTGTCGCGCCTCAAGACCACTCCCGGCACTGAGGCTATTGCCGGCAACTATGCATTTGAGACATCGGTGCACACCGGTAGCGCAGCTTCACTCCCCGCATCGCTCCGCAATGCCATCGACCGCATTGCTGCCGACACTGTCGTAATGCTCAGCTTCAATGGCTCGGCTTACAATCTCGCCAAGCTCCTCGGAGCGAAGACCGGCATCGAGAAGGCCGACGTAGATTTCTATCTCACCGACAACGCCACTCTTCCCGTCGACTCTATCATCGCGGCAGTCAACGCCGGTGATGTGGCACAGTATGGCGACAGCGTGCAGAAAGTGAGCCAGAAAGAGCTCAAGCTTATCGACAACGCGCTTCTCGCAGGATATGCCGACAGCTTCATCAACGCACCTCAGGGAGCTAATGTTGTCACCGACAACAGCTTCAAGAGCGATATTCTCTCAGCCCTCTTTGGCGGTCAGGTAGACCCCACGCGCATGGATATGGATGCAATCGGCGTATGCTATAAAGTCAACAGCGTCGACGAGCCTCAGACAATCTACGAAGTGGCTTCAATCACCCGCAAACTCGTTCCCTCTGAAGAAACAATATCTGCTCTCCGCAAAGAGCTCTCTGACTATAGCGTCAAAAATGCCAACGCAAAAGCATTTGCAGAAAATATCGGCTCATCAAGCTTCCATATAGAAAAAGGCCGTGTATACCCCGACCGTTTCGCCGTAATCGGCCAGAACGGCCAGCGTATCCCCCAGACCGTGTCACTCGTCCGCTGGGCTATGGAAGAAGCCAAGAAAGGCGATGTTTCGGAAGTGCTTGATGCCGGCGACTCATTTATCGTGATTGCCGTTTCAGATATCTATGACGGATATGTCCCCGCCACCGACCCCACAGTCGTAGAGCAACTCACCGCACGTGTGCGTGCTGACAAAAAAGGTGCAAAACTTGTGGCTGACTATGCAGGCAAAGGCAAGAATGTCGATGAATACGCTTCGGCTATGGGCACACAGCCTCTCACCGTGCGTGCGAACTACGCTCAGAACGACGGCGGCATACTCCGCGGCGACTCTAAATTCCTCGCAGCGGTCGGTGCAGCGGAAAAAGGCAAACTCGTCGGCCCTGTAGCCACCGGCACCGCGGCTGTCGTATTCGAGATTGTTGATGTCGACAACGCAGGCGGCGACTTCGATTTCAATCAGATCGCTCCCCAGGCGGCACGCATGTTCCAGTTCAACGTTAATCAGGCTCTCCGTGCCAACAAGAAAATCGATTACAAGGCGCTTCGCTTCGAAACGCGTGAATAATAATCCGGAAAGATATTTATGATATTATAGAGATATCATTTTACTTAATCCAAAACTAAGAACGGAGTCGATGAGCATCGGCTCCGTTCTGCTTTTATTGCGTATATTCATGATATTTGTGTACCTTTGCACGGTAGCATTGCCGCGTGCCTTCGCTTCCCGCTGATGTGGGGACGATGGCGGCGCGGCATCTGCGGCATGTATTACACCCTTTAAACGACACTTTGATCGGAATATGAAACTTGATGATATAGAAAAATTGTTTGCCGGGACGCCCCGTTCCGAGGCTATTGCCTCGCTTATCGGTGACAAGCGCGCGCGGCGAGTGAGCGTTGTGAATGCAGCCGGCTCGTCGGCGGCGATGATGCTGTCACAGCTCCCGCGGCTCAGGCATCCGGTGGTTGTGGTAGGCGACAGCGCTGACGATGCCGGTTATATCTATCACGACCTCTCCCGTCTGGCAGGAGAGGAAGCGGTGGCTTTCTTTCCGTCGGCCTACAAGCGCGATATAAAGTATGGCAAGGTCGATCCGCCGTCCGAAATACTGCGCACCGACGCCCTGTCGCGCTGGCATACAGACAGAAGGCTTCGGTTCGTGGTGACATCGCCGGCAGCCATGGCCGAGAGAGTGGCGCCCAAGGAGAGCATCGACAGCTCTACGATGCATCTGGCGCGCGGCAGGGAATATGACCTTGTGGAGCTTCAGAAATGGCTTCGCGACAACGGTTTTGTGCGTCAGGATTATGTCTACGAGCCCGGCCACTATGCCGTGAGAGGCTCCATACTCGACATTTTCGGCTTCAGTTTCGAGCTTCCTTACCGCATCGACTTCTTCGGTGACGAGGTTGATTCCATACGCACCTTCGATATCGAGACACAGCTGTCGCGCGAAAAGCTCGATGAGGTCACCATATCGTCAAATGTCGCCGTATCAGCTCTGGGTGACTCGCTGCTGCGCTTTGTCGACAGCTCGACACTGTTTTGCTGCCGCGCTCCGGCCGATGTGACGCTTGCGGTGAGAGCGATAGCATCGGAAGAGTTCTCGCAGTCGTCGCTGCTTGCCGACGAGGGTGACCGCGACGCCATGAAGCAGGTGGTCGATGCCGATGAGTTTGAAGCTGATTTCGGCAAGTTCAGGCAGCTGGCGTTCAACGCCGGTGCCGTCGCAGCGTTTAAAGACGCTCCCGCGGTCGACTACAACTGCTCGCCGCAGGCTCTCTATCATAAGAATTTCGACCTTATCTCGGAGTCGTTCACTCGCTTTATCGCCGACGGCTACGAACTCTACATACTCAGCGACAGCGACCGCCAGCAGGAGCGTCTGCGTGCCATATTCGCCGACCGTGGCGACAATATTCCGTTCCGTCCTGTCGACGCCACGCTCCATGAGGGCTTTGTCGACCATGCCGCAAAAAGGTGCATATTCACTGACCATCAGATTTTCGACCGTTTCCACAAATACAGTCTGCGCAGCGACCGCGCCCGCTCCGGCAAGCTCGCCATGTCGCTAAAAGAGCTCGGTGCCATCGAGCCGGGCGACTATATCGTGCATATCGACCACGGCATAGGCAAGTTCGGCGGACTGCTCCGCACCAGTGTCAACGGTCACCCTCAGGAGATGATAAAACTCATCTACAAGAACAATGACTTCATATTCGTGTCGATACACTCGCTGCACAAACTGTCGAAATACCGCGGTAAGGAAGGGGTAGAGCCCACTCTCAACAAGCTCGGCACCGGTGCATGGAACAAAATAAAGGAGCGCACGAAAACACGCCTCAAGGATATAGCCCGCGACCTGATAAAACTGTATGCCGCCCGCAAGGATCAGAAAGGCTTTCAGTTCTCCCCCGACAGCTACATGCAGCATGAGCTCGAGGCATCGTTTATCTATGAGGATACCCCCGACCAGGTCACTGCTACTGCAGCTGTCAAGGCTGATATGGAGAGCGACCGGCCTATGGACCGCCTTATATGCGGCGACGTCGGTTTCGGCAAGACCGAGGTGGCCATACGCGCCGCCTTCAAGGCCGCTGTCGACGGCAAGCAGGTGGCTGTGCTTGTGCCGACAACCGTGCTCGCATATCAGCATTACAACACGTTCAGAGAGCGTCTGCGCGACTTTCCCGTGCGGGTCGACTATCTCAGCCGCGCACGCACAGCCAAGCAGACACGCGAGATTATCGATGACCTCGCCGTCGGCAAAATCGATATCCTCGTCGGCACGCACAAACTGATAGGGAAAAGCGTGAAGTTCAAAGACCTCGGACTTCTCATCGTTGACGAGGAGCAGAAATTCGGTGTGACCGTAAAGGAGAAACTCAAGCAGATGAAAGTCAATGTCGACACGCTCACTATGTCGGCTACTCCGATACCGCGCACGCTGCAGTTCTCGCTGATGGGCGCCCGCGACCTCTCGGCGATACAGACTCCGCCCCCAAACCGCTATCCGGTGGTCACGACCGTCGACTCGCTGACCGACGAACTGCTCACCGAAGCGGTCAACTTCGAGTTGTCGCGCAACGGGCAGGTGTTTATCGTCAACAACCACATCGAGGGGCTCAACGATCTTAAGGCCATGATAACGCGTCTGGTGCCTGACGCGCGCGTGCTGACCGCCCACGGACAGATGCCCCCTGAAAGCCTCGAGCAGGCCATCATCGACTTTGCCAACCGAGATTACGACATTCTGCTGTCTACAACCATAATCGAGAGCGGCATCGACATGCCGAATGTCAACACCATCATCGTCAACAACGCCCAGAATTTCGGTCTCTCCGAGTTGCATCAGCTCCGCGGGCGCGTAGGCCGCTCCTCTCGCAAGGCATTCTGCTATCTGATGGTGCCCCCCGGAGTGCCGCTTACGCCTGTCGCGCGCCGTCGTCTGCAGGCTATAGAGAGCTTCTCTGACCTCGGCAGCGGCATTCATGTGGCTATGCAGGACCTCGACATACGCGGCGCCGGCAACCTGCTCGGCGCCGAACAGAGCGGCTTTATCGCCGACCTGGGCTACGAGACATATCAGAAGATATTGAAGGAGGCGGTGGTTGAACTCACCACGCAGGAGTTTGCCGGCACCGTGACCGCGCAGAACGATGTCTCCGGCAGCGAGGATTTCGTGGCCGACTGCGTCATCGAAAGCGACCTCGAAGTGCTTCTGCCGCCGGATTACGTGCCGCAGGAGAGCGAGCGCATCAGCCTCTACCGTGAGCTCGACGGCATCAATCGCCGTGATGAGCTTGATGCTTTCGCAGCGCGTCTGCGCGACCGTTTCGGCCCCGTTCCGCCCGTGGCGCAGGAGTTGTTGCTCATACCGATGCTACGTGCCGACGCGCGCCGTCTCGGCATTGAGAAGGTGGCTTTGAAACAAGGCGTCATGTATATCTATTTTGTCGACGAAAGCAACAAGGCTTACTATCAGTCGCCGATGTTCGGACGACTGCTCAACTATCTGCAACGCAATCCGCAGCGCGTGGCAATCCGCCAGAACGGCCAGCGCCGTTCATTCGCCGTCAAGTCAGTGGCGACAGTTGCGCAGGCTACTGCAATACTTGAGGAAATACTCACCCTCGAAAGCATCTGATACAAATAATCAGAGCGTTAATTATTCTTGTTAATCAGGTTGATGACGACTTTTACCATAGTATCCTTTTCTTCAGGTCGGCTTTCGGCAATCATCAGTGTAAGGGCTACAAGCGTGTTGTCGGCTATCCGCTTGTTCCCGTCGTCAGTATATAGAATATGGTTGCCGTTGAGAAACCATAGAAATAGAGTGGCGGCAATGCGTTTGTTCCCATCGCTGAATGAGTGGTTTTTGGTGACAAGATATAGGAGCATTGCGGCTTTCTCTTCTACTGACGGGTATAGGTCAACACCGTCAAAAGTCTGATATATTTGTCCTATGGAGCTTTTGAAGGAGTCGTCTTTTTCGTTCCCAAACAATGTGCTGCCGCCGAACTTGTCATGCAATTCACGGATTACTTCCATTGCATTTTCGTATGTAGCGTGGAACGATTCTTTCTCCGTGGTTTCCTCAATCTTCAATTCCTGATAGTCGTAGCGGTCAAGGGTGTCAAGAGCATACGTGTAATCGACCACCACTTCAAGCAGCGAACGATTGTCTTCGGTCAGTCTGTTCTGCTGTTGTATCGTTCGTCCCAACACTTTTACCAGTTGGCTCAATTCATCATATTTCTGTGACGCAATTTGTTCGTTTATAACATATCCCTGTACGAGATATTGTTTCAAAACTTTGCTGGCCCAGATACGAAATTGCGTGCCTCGTTTGGATTTTACGCGATACCCCACTGAGATAATGACATCAAGGTTGTAAAGATTAGTCTCAGTTTTTTGACTAAAACCTTCCCTTCGACCGTAATCTTTGGTAGATGCAAATTTTGCACATACCAAGGATTCTTCAAGTTCTCCTTCCCGGAAGATATTTTTTATGTGTCGGCCAATGACGGTTCTGTCCTTTTGAAACAATTCAGCCATTTGCGCTTGGGAAAGCCATACGGTGTCGTTTCGTAAATTTACGTCAATGCTCGTTTCTCCGTCACTTGTTTTATAAATGATGATATCGTTGTTGAATGGGGCTATTTTATCCATGTGACGAATTTACAAAAAATAATCGGTAATACCCATATTTATTGTTGCAGGCAGATAAATAAATCAAGCGGGGTGTCCGAGTCAGGGCACCCCGCTTGCTTTATTTAAGTCGACAGTTGTTATCGGCCTCCGCCGAGCGACTGGTAGAGATTGATCACCGCCTGAGCCTTGGCGAGCTCGCAGTTGAGCTGCGACATCTGAGCCGAAAGAAGGCTTGACTGTGAGGTCAGAATTTCAAGATAGGTGGAACTTGCTGCTGCGAAAAGTTCTTTGGTGTAGTAGACTGCCTTTTCGAGGTTCTGCACCTGCTCTGACAGAAGCACAGCCTTCTCGTTGTTTTTGTCGTAGGTGGTCAGAGCGTCTGACACCTCGGCAGTGGCGCTGAGAAGCGTGTACTGGAATGTGTTGAGCGATTGCTTCTGACGGGCCTTGGCCGCTTCGAGTCGGGCGATGTTCTGTCCGCGTGAGAAGATGGGAGCCACCAGTGTTCCGGCAAGAGAGGCAAACCAGTCTCCGGGGTTCTTGATGAATGAGCCGAACGAGTTTGTGAAGCCGTAGTTGGCAGTTATTGACAGACCGGGATAGAATGCGGCACGGGCTATATTGGTAGTGTAGTAAGCCTGTGCGAGCGCTTCTTCGGCTGCGCGTACGTCGGGTCGTGCAGCGAGCTCACGCATCGGCACTCCGTCGCGGAATATCGATGGAGCCACCAGACGTGCTTGAGGCGATACTTCCCATTTCTGTGGAAGCACGTTGAGAAGCAGCGACATTGTGTTGTTGGCCTTGTCGAGGGCTACCTCAAGGTCAGTGATTGTTGAAAGCACGCTCAGGTAGTTGGCCTGGCTCTGCACGACTGCGGCCTCGTTGGTGCGTCCGGCGAGCTTGTAGTCTTTCATCGTCTGCACGTTTTCGCCCCATATCACGGCAGTCTCGCGTGAGAGCTGGAGCTGGGCCTGAAGTATCGCTATGGTGTAGTAGCAGTTGGCCACGCCGCCGATAATCTGAGAGCGCACTGCCTGCTCATAGTCTTTTGTCTGCTGTTCGGCTGACTCGGCGAGACGCTTGTTGTTGAGTATTTTGCCGAAGATATCGACTTCCCACGAAGCTGTCAGGGGTATGGTGTAGTTCCAGCCGGTGAGCTTCTCGTTGCTTACCGACGAAGCGCCTCCTGTAGGAGTGAGCGACAGAGAGGGGAAGTAGCTCATGCGTGCGCCGCGAAGGTTGGCGTGCGCTATGTCGACATTGAGTTTGGCATTGGCGAGGTCGACATTGTTGGCAAGTGCCTGGTTGATAAGGTCGGCAAGCATCGGGTCGGTGAATACTTCCTGCCATTGGAGATTGCCGAATGCGCGGGCATCGCCTTCAGAAGCCCTGGCATCGACATATTCCTGCTGGAGGGCGGTGTCGGTCGGCATCTCGAATTTCTTATATAGACCGCAGCCGGATAGCATTGCCACCGCGATGGTGGCAACGACCGGGCGTGCTATGTTCTGGATTTTTATCATGACTGTTAATAGTTTTTTTATACAGTGTTGAAACTGAAGGCTGATACCTTATCAGCGAGAATACTGCTCGATTTCTGAGTTGATGCCTTCGTTGTCGGTATCTTTCCACTTGAGCGGAGATATCTTCTCCTGGATTTTCTGGAAGATGATGAAGAGCGCCGGAACGAAGAATATCTGGAGCACCATGCCTATCAACATACCGCCGATGGCGCCGGTGCCGAGTGTGCGGTTGCCGACTGCACCTACACCGTGGGCGAACATCAGCGGCAACAGACCGATGACGAGGGCCAGCGATGTCATAAGGATAGGACGCAGACGCGCTGCAGCTCCCTGAATTGCGGCGTTGAATATCGACATGCCGGTGCGGCGGCGTTCGAGCGCAAACTCGATGATGAGGATGGCGTTCTTCGCCAACAGACCGATGAGCATGATAAGCGCGATCTGAAGATAGATGTTGTTTTCGACTCCGAAGATATTGGCGAAGATGAATGTGCCCATCAGACCGAACGGTATTGAAAGAAGCACGGCGAAGGGGAGGATGTAGCTCTCGTATTGTGCCGACAGAAGCAGGTAGACGAAGAGCAGACACAATCCGAAGATCATTGCAGTCTGGTTGCCCGACTGGTTGCCCTGCTCGCGGGTCATACCCGAATATTCATATCCGTAGCCTGTTGGGAGCGTTTGTGCTGCCACACGTTCTACAGCTTCGAGTGCCTGTCCGGAAGAGAAGCCTGCGTTGGGTGAACCGGTCACTGATATCGACTGGAACATGTTGAAACGGTTAAGAAGGTCAGGACCGTAGACACGTTCGAGGGTGACGAAGTTGTCGATTGAAGCCATCTCGTTGCCGTTGCGTATCTTGATGCTCGAAAGAGTTTCGGGCGATACGCGTGATTCGGGATTGGCCTGCATCATGACGCGGTAGATTTTACCGAAGCGGTTGAAGTTTGACACATACATACCTCCGTAATATCCCTGGAGTGTCGACAGTATGGTCTGCGGACTGATGCCTGCCTGCTTGGCCTTGGCAGCGTCGATGTCGACCATATACTGCGGGAAGGTGGGGTTGAAGGTAGTATAGGCCATCTGGATCTCAGGCTGCTGGTTGAGCTCAGCGAGAAATCCCTGCACTACGGCGAAGAAGTCGTTGATGTCGCCGCCTGTCTTGTCCTGCATCTTGAGCTCGAAACCGTTGGTCATTGAGTAACCTGAGATCATCGGGGGCGCGAATGCTACCACGCGGCCGTCGGTGATGGCCTGGCCTGTGATGCCGTAGATGCGTTTCACAATGTTGTCGACGCTCTCTTCTTCGGTGCGCTCTTCCCAATCCTTGAGCTTGACGATGAATGTACCGTAGGTGGCACCCTGGCCGGCAAGGAAGCTGTAGCCTGCAATCTTCTGGCTGTATCTTACGCCGGGAGTGGCCTGTATGATCTGGTCTACCTGGTCAAGCACCTCCATGGTGCGTTCCTGCGACTGGCCCGGAGGCATGTCGACCATCACGAACAATACGCCGGTGTCTTCGTTGGGCACGAGTCCCGAAGGCGTTTTGCCCATAAGTATTACCAGAAGCACCATTGTTCCGCCTACTACGGCGAGTGACACCCATTTGAGTTTGCTGAAGAATGTGATTATGCCGCGGTAGCCGGTGAGAAGACCGCTGTAGCCTGATTCAAAGCCTTTGTGGAAACGGGGACTGAAGATGCCGAACACTGTCAGTATCGCCACACCTATCGCCACGATGAGTTTCCAGGTTTCCTCGGAATTGAACCATCCGAGAATCATGAACAGGATAGTCGCGATGACGAAAATCAGCGTCAGCAACGGATGGAAGTTGATGGTGAATCGGCGGCGGTAGCCGGTGGCCATAGTCTTGCCGGCCTCTGATATGGCTTCGCCGATGCGTTCCTTGACTGGGCGTTTGTCGTCATGGGCTTTGAGGAACACGGCGCAGAGCGCAGGCGAGAGGGTAAGCGCGTTGAGCGCCGAGAAACCGATGGCTATCGCCATTGTAAGACCGAACTGCTGGTAGAACACACCCGATGTGCCTGACATGAACGACACGGGGATGAACACGAGCATCATCACAAGCGTAATCGAGATAAGTGCGCCGGCAATCTCGCTCATGGCGTCGATTGATGCCTTGCGCGAACTCTTGTAGCCATGGTCGAGTTTGGCGTGCACGGCCTCGACGACCACGATGGCGTCGTCGACCACAATCGCGATGGCGAGCACGAGAGCCGAAAGGGTGATGAGGTTGACCGAGAAGCCGATAAGCTTCATCACGAAGAATGTGCCGACCAAGGCCACGGGGATGGCGATGGCGGGTATGATGGTGGAGCGGAGGTCCTGCAGAAAGATGTAGACAACGAAGAACACCAGCACGAATGCCTCGAGAAGAGTCTTGAGCACCTCGTGGATCGAGGCATAGAGGAAGTCGTTGTTGTTCATCGTTATGTCAAACTCAAGACCCGGGGGAAGGTCGGCGGCAAGTTTGTCGACCTCGGCGAGACAGTCGTTGATGATCTGTGTCGCGTTGGAGCCTGCGGTCTGGAAGATGATGGCCATAGTGGCCACCTGGCCGTTGAGTGTACAGCCGAAGCCGTATTGCACTTTTCCGAGCTCTACGTCGGCAACTTCGCCAAGGCGGAGCACCTGGCCGTTGGAGTCGGCGCGTATCACGATGTTCTCGAACTCTTCGGGCTGTGACAGACGTCCGCGATATCTCATCGTGTACTGGAATGTCTGGTTGCCTTGTTCGCCGAATGCACCGGGAGCCGCCTCGATGTTCTGCTCGGCAAGTGCGGCGGCCACATCCGAAGGCATCAGGTTATACTGGGCCATGACTTCGGGTTTGAGCCATATACGCATCGAGTAGTCGGCGCCGAAACTCATGACGTCGCCCACACCGTGCACACGCTGCAACACGGGGATGACATTTATCTTCATGTAGTTGTCAATGAACTCAGCGGAGTATTCCGAGCCGGGTTTGGCCGAGAGAGCCACACCGAGCAACATTGATGTCTGACGTTTCTGGGTGAGCACGCCCACGCTGGTAACCTCGGCCGGAAGCAGGTTCTGTGCCTTGGCCACGCGGTTTTGCACGTCGACGGCTGCCATGTCGGGGTCAAAACCCTGTTCGAAGTAAACCGAGATGTCGGCCGAGCCTGAGTTGGTAGCGGTCGACTCCATGTAGGTCATGCCTTCCGCACCGTTGATGGCCTCTTCGAGAGGCGCGATGACGGAGTTGAGCACCGCCTGGGCGTTGGCGCCGGTATAGGTGGTCGACACACGTATGGTGGGAGGTGCGATGTCGGGATATTGGGTGACCGGAAGTGATGAGAGTCCGATGATACCCAACAGCACGATGAATATTGAAATTACCGTCGATAGCACCGGACGGTTAATAAAAGTATCAAGCTTCATTTCGTGTGATGTTTCCTTGTTTTATTTTTGATTATGTGTTATAAGACACGCATTGGCGGCTTATTGCCGCGCCACGTGCCACGATGTTATTGCTGCTGGGCGGCTGCCTGTTGGGCGGCTTTGGCTGCGGCATCTACAGGCACGATTTCCATGTTGGGGCGCAGTTTGTTGCCCACGCCTTCCACTGCGATTACGTTGCCCGGCTCGAGGCCTGAGGTAACGACATATATTTTGCCATCGTTGACTTTCGATATGGTGATAGGGGTTGACACCACCTTGTTGGAGTCATTGACTACGTAGACAAACTTGCGGTCCTGAAGCTCGAAAGTGGCTTTCTGAGGTATGACGATGGCGTTTTTCTCCTGCACCGGAATTACAATCTGGCCTGTCGAGCCAGAACGGAGCATTCCGCCGGGGTTGTCGAAAAGAGCTCTGACCGTTGCGGCGCCTGTGCCTGCGCCGATTACGCCCGACACTGTGGCTACCTTGCCTTCGACGGGGAATATTGTGCCGTCGGCAAGCTGAAGTTTCACTGCCGGCATCTGGGCTATCTGCTGCTGGAGCGGTTTAGAGCCGTTTTCGGTCATGTTGAGTATGTCTTTCTCTGTCAGAGAGAAGTAAGCGTAGACCTGTGAGTTGTCGCTCACGGTGGTGAGCGGCTGTGCCATCGAGGGTGATGCCAGAGAGCCTTCACGGAAGGGTATTGAGCCGATTACGCCTGCGCTCGGTGCTGTCACTACGGTGTAGGCAAGGTTCTTGCGTGCGGAAGTGAGCGCCGCATTGGCGGTGGCGAGATTTGATTTTGCATTGGCCAGGTCGTTTTTGGCCAGCTGGTTCTCATATTCAGAAATGATGTTCTTATCAAAGAGAGCTTGCTTCTGGTCGGCGGTCATCTGCGCCGATTTGACTGCGGTCTGGGCTGCTGCCACTGCCGCTGCCGCCTGGTCGACGGCGGCCTGATATTGCACCTGGTCGAGCACGAAAAGTGTCTGGCCTTTGTTAACGTGCTGGCCTTCGTCTACGAGCACCTGTGTGATGAAGCCCGACACCTGCGGACGTATCTCGATGTCGGTTTTTCCTTTGATTGTGGCAGGATAGGACTGCGAAAGGTCGATGTCGCTGTAGGCCACTGTCTGCGTCCCGATCTGGGGAGCCGGCATCTGTTGCTGCTGGGCGGCATTGTCTCCGTTGCCGGAGCACGACGCCGATGTCACTAATGCTGCGGCCATAAGAGTGGCGGCAGCTTTGGTTGTGATTAGTCGTTTCATTGCTTTTCTTTATCTTTTCTCTGTTGTTTATTGTCTGTATTGTTATGTCCTATCTGTGGCCCTCTTTTATGTGAGCAATTCCGGGATAAGCGCTTATGTTGTGGTTATCAGCTATATGTAAGCATCGTGTTTTATATAATTATGTGCAAATTTACCAACAATCGCGGCTTTGACCGACTAAATAAAGGTTAAAATATGTGACTGTTAACTTTTATTAGTAAGTCGTGGCTATATTGTCGATCCAGAATGTCAGACCGATTGTGCCGGTGTAGGCATCGCCTGACGCCGCCGATGCCATGACTATGATGTGGGTGGGTGTGGCGTCGCGGCTGTCCCAGCCTACCTCTTTGACAGGCACCATCTTGCCTTTGCTGTTGCGGGCGTAGTAGCTCCTTTCGGCAGGTATGAGTCCCATGTAGCTTTTGTAGCCGGGGTCGGATGTTATGTCGCCGTACATCAAGGGGAGCGTGTAGCCGTTGACCCAGCCTGAGGTGGATTTTCCAAACCTCACGCGGGCGGTGCCGACGCGCTTTGCAAACAGATTGCCGTCGGCGTCTTCCCAGCGGCGCTGCAGCAGCACCATCACTTCTGCGCTTTCTTGTCCGGCAAGTGTCTTTTTCTTGCCGAAACCGCTTGAGTATGTGCGCCCTGCATTCTGTGGAATGCTGAGCTTGTAGTCGAATTTAAGGGCTTTGGGACGCCGTGTGAACGGTATGCCCATTTCCATTTTGCTGTAAGGGTCGGATGTGGAACTTATCGGTTCGAGCATCTCGCCAAGAAATATCGAACCGGCCACCACGACATCTATGTTGATGAGTCCGACGGCCTTGCATCGCTCCATGATGGTGGTGAGTTTGGCGCATTTGTCTGTGCCTGAGCGGGTGTCAGGCATTACGGCGCAGCTTCCCTTCGATATGCCCATCACTTTGGCGTAGACATTGGAAGTGGCCCACGGAGAGTTACCGAGGTTTTTGTAGGCTTTGGCGCCGTCGATAGTCTGTGCGGGGCCTATCTCATAGAGTGTCTTGGTGTTGCCTCCTATGATCTGCGACTCGGGTATGTTGCGGGTAATCCAGCTGTTGAAGTCGCCGTATCTGAATGTTTCTGCTTTCGATTGTGCGAAACCCAGAACTGTCCCTGTTGTGCATATCGCAATGGCAACAAGGCATTTACGTATGGCCGCTTTATATGTCCGCATTGTAGGTTCTTGCTTCTGGTGGTTATTTTCGGCTGCAAATATAAGTAATTTATGACAAAAATTATCCTTATTTGCAGCGAGTAAGCCATATCCCCTATAATTGTGGAAAATATGACTATTTTTGCCGCCATATTCAGTCGTTGTAAATAAGTTCGTAATATATCTCTCTGAGCCGGAATAACAGTATATGGTAGTATAATAATTCCCGGCTTTGCCTTGAATGTGTCGCAGCACTTCATATTGTAGGGATGCACGGCTCGTGCGTCCGAATGTTGTGCCTGATAATCAATGTGTTGGTGGATGCACGAGCTGTGTGTCCCTACTATTTGAGACGTTCCTATGAGTTCTGCAACATCCTCACAGCAATATTAAACTGCGACTGTAATATGAACTGCAATTTAGGCTTGAGCCATATCTTTATGAGCCTTTATATAAACAGCTGTTTCTCAGGAAAGTTCGATGAATGACACTCCGTCCGATTCTGTTTTTCGAAATAATTTTCATCGTACTTAAACGTAGGCAGGCTGTGCCTCCGTTCTCGGGAGGCGCAGCCTGCGTGTATAGTGGATGTTGTTATGGCCTCTGCGCTGTGCGGTTACCAGATTACCACCTGCTCTGATGCGGGGAGATACATGGTGTCGCCCTCCTTGACCGAGAATGCCTCGAAGAAGGGGGTGATGTTGCGCAGTGTGACGTTGACACGGTTTTTGCCGAGAGAGTGCACGTCGCCGATTGTGAGCTGACGGATAGTCTCGGGGCGGGTGTTGTTGGCCCATACGTTGGCATAGTTCATGTAGAACACCTGCATCGGGTCGAAACCGTCGATTTTCGCTTCTTCTGAGGTGATGTCGACCCCTTTGGCTTTCTGTGAGTCAAGGAATGCGGTGCGGGCTACGCGGAGACCGCCCTGGTCGGCTATGTTCTCGCCGAGAGTGTACTGTCCGTTGGCATTGAGGCCGGGAAGCACTTCGACGACGCTGAACTGGTCGGCGAGACCTTTTGCCAGGGCGTTGAATGCTTCGGTGTCTTCGGGTGTCCACCAGTCGGTCATGTTGCCGTCGGCATCGAAATTACGGCCCTGGTCGTCAAAGCCGTGTGTCATCTCGTGGCCGATCACGACACCGATTGCACCGTAGTTTTCAGCATCTGACGCCTCGGGATCGAAGTAGGGTGCCTGAAGAATGCCGGCAGGGAAAACTATCTCATTGGCAAGAGGATTGTAGTAGGCGTTGACGGTCTGCGGTGTCATGCCCCATTCGGTCTTGTCGACCGGCTTGCCCCATTTAGAGAGAGCTTCTTTCTGGCTCCACATCGCCACGTTGTGCATGTTTTCGTAGAATGACAGAGCCGGGTCGATGTTGAGTTCCGAATAGTCTTTCCACTTGTCGGGATAACCGATTTTCACGGTGAAGGCATTGAGTTTCTTGATGGCGTTGAGTTTTGTGTCGTCGCTCATCCAGGGGAGGTTGATGATATGCTTTCCGAGAGCACGGCGCAGATTTTCTACAAGTCCGAGCATGTAGTCTTTAGATGATTCGGGGAAATATTTCTCTACATAGAGCTCGCCGATGGCTTCGCCCATCGCGCCTTCGACTGCTCCGAGAGCGCGTTTCCAGCGCGGGCGCTGTGTCTGTGCGCCTGAGAGCACTTTGCTGAACTCGAATGCGGCGTCGGTGAAGTCGTCGGAGAGCATTCCGGCGGCCTGGCGCACGTAGTTCCACAGATAGTAGTCTTTTTTCTCACGGTCGGTGAGCGATGCCATCAGGTTGTCGGCCTGTTTTACAGTGTTGATTTCCGTCACAATCACGGTTTCAGGCGATGCTATGTCCATTGTCTCGATGAAGAAGCGGTCCCAGTTGATTGAGGGATACATCTCTTTGAGCTGTGAGAATGAACGGGGATTGTACATGGCGGGGATGTTGCGGCTTTCCTCGCGGGTCCAGGTGGAGTCGGCGAGCGCTGTCTCGATTTTCATCACGTTATTGACGATGCGGCGAGCGTCTTTTTTCGAATATCCTGCGAGACGCATCTCTTTCTCGATGAGCTTTTTGTAGGCTTCACGCACCTTGACGTTCTCTTTGTCGTCGCTCAGGTAATAGTCGCGGTCGCCGAGAGTGGTGCCGCCTCCGCCCACATACATGGCGTAGGCGTTGGAGTCGGCGAGGTCGGCCTGCGGTCCTGCCGAGAAGAAGGGGCTTGCGAAATTGCCGTGCATCCAGAGGAAAAGGTCTTCCATCTCTTCAGGCTTGGCGTTCTCGATACGTTTCAGGTCGGCCTGGATGGGCGCGGCGCCTTCAGCGTTGCGGCGCACTGAGTCCATTGCCTGCTGATAGATGGTTGATACTTTGAAGGCCACTGTGCCGGGCTCGGGATTGGTGGCTGCCAGACCGGTGACGATTTCCTTTACGCGGTCGCGGCTATGCTCGGCAAGTTTGTCAAACTGGCTGTAGCGTGAATATTCGGGAGTGAGCGGATTGGCGTCCATCCATCCTTTGTTGACATGAGTGTAGAAGTCGTCGCCGGCTTTGACACTGTTGTCGATGTAATTGGGGTTGAGGCTTTTGAGATGCTCTTCGGCCGACATTGCGGAAATGCCGCCGAGTGTAAGGGCACAAGCCAATGCTAATTTGATTGATTTCATGATAATATATTATATATATTGTTGATTTTTAGTATTGCAGAGGAAATGCTGTTGAAACTGCCGGTGTTTATTGTTGATAAACGCGCCGGGTCGGGATTTGTTACGGCGATGAGCTGCTTTTATGGCATACGCAACACAATCACACCTGTCGACTCAAACCGCGGAAGTGCGCTTATCTGTATCGGAGCGTTGCGTGACTCGATGCTTCCCGAGCCGTCGCCGGTCTCGATGTCAAGACTGCGCAGAGCCCTGTGGATAGCGGCAAGAGCGATGTCGGGGGTGTTGTTGTCGTGCGACAGATGACACAAAAACACGTTTCGGAGCGACGGAGTGTAGATTTCCTTGAGGTAGGAGGCCGTGGCCTCGTTGTCCATGTGTCCCTTGGCTGCCATGATGCGGGCTTTGAGATATTCCGGATAGCGTCCGTTGAGCAGCATGTTAAGGTCGTAATTGGCCTCAATCATCAGGTGGTTGGCCTGACGGATATAGAAGTCGGCGCGCTCGGTCACCACGCCCATGTCAGTGGCCACCACAAATTTGTGTTGTCCGGCCGATATGAAGAAGCCAACGTTGTCGCTTCCGTCATGCGACACCTCGAAGGGAGTGATGACGAAGTCTGACAGATGGAAGGGAAACTCCTTGAAAATCGGCTGGTGATAGTCTTTGATTCGTCGCGATATGTTGTGGCGCCGCAGCATGCCGTTGATGGTGGCCGGGGTGCAGTAGATGCGTATGTGGCGGTTGCGTCTGACTATCGTGTAGGCGTATCTTACGTGGTCGCCGTGGTCGTGGGTGAGTATGATGCCTCCGATGGTGCGGATGTCGATGCTGTTGCGTTCGAGCTCGTCGTAGACTTTTGTCGGGTCGACACCGGCGTCGATAAGTATGCCGAAGCGGTCGTTGCCCAGATAGGAACAGTTGCCCGAACTCCCGCTGCCGAATGATATGAAGCGCAGTGCGGCGACCGGGCGTGTTGATGTCAGCGGCTCGATGTTGTCGGGCAGCTGTATCGGTTCCGGATCTGTTTCTCCACCGCTCAGGCCTGCCGCGCGGCGCGGGCGTCCGCGTGTGGCGGATGTCTTGCGTTCCGGTTGTGCCGACGCATCCTGCTCCTCCTGCCGGAGCATTTCGTCGAAGAGTCCGGGGAGGTGTCGGGTGTCAAATGTTATTTTCTTGCATCGGGCCATGAACGGTTGGGGTTATTGTTGTTGTCGTTATTTGTAGAGCAGGAATATAGCCGGGATTTTGTCATAGTCAAGTTGCTGACGTCGCCATTGGGCCAGTGTCAGTGTGGTGATGCGCTGTCCGGGGCCGGTGAGGTCGGTGGCGACGCACAGGCGTGTGGCGGCAGGGAGCGCTGCTATGATATCGGCTATAAGCTTGTTGTTGCGGTAAGGGGTCTCGATAAATATCTGGGTGCGGTTGTTGCGCATGATGTCGGTGTGCATCTGTTTGAGCGCCGCAGTGCGTTCGGCGGCGTGTATGGGCAGGTAGCCGAGAAACGTGAAGCTCTGTCCGTTGAAGCCTGAGCCCATCAGTGAAAGCAGTATGCTTGACGGCCCGACGAGAGGCACGACTCTGAAGCCGCGGCGGTGGGCCTCGGCCACAACAAGCGCTCCGGGGTCGGCGACGGCCGGACAGCCGGCCTCTGATATGACACCAACGTCGTGTCCCTGTTCGAGCGGGGCGAGCAGCGACGGTATGTCGACGACGTCGGTATTGACATTAAGCACGGTGAATGACAGCTCGTCGATATTGATGTCGCGGGTGCATTTTTTCAGGAAACGGCGCGCCGTGCGCACATTCTCCACTATAAAATGTTTTACCCCCGAGATCAATTCGATATTGACCGGGGGGAGTACGTCACTGACCGGGGCTTCGCTCAGATTTGACGGAAACAGATATAATGCGGGTCGGAGGTCTTCCATCTTATGTGTCGCTGTGTTTGTCGTTTCTGTTGTTTGTCAACGGCCTCGGCCGCCGTCTGTCAATAAGTTATGCTGTTGCGTATTGTTGTTCACTCTGTCAGTCCTCCCATTTGAACACCACAATGCCCGAGCGCGGCGCGGTGTCGTTGGAGGCTCTTTTAAAGCGGCACCGTTCGGCTGCTTTCTTGCAGGCTTCGATGGTGGCGGTGTTGGTCGCGGCATTGCCTCTGCCGTTGAGCAGTTGCGCCGAACCCGGTTTCACGACGCCCCCTTCAAGCACTACCACACCTATGCGGATCATGCCGAGCCGGCTGCTTCGCGGGCGTTCGTCGACCGAGGCGGAGTAGGTGAGAGGCTCGTTGCCTCCGGGGCCGTTGTTGTTTTTGCTGCCGTCGGCCTTGGGCTCGGTCTTGCCGCCTGTGCCTTTGTCGGCGCCTGACCAGCGGTTGGCGACTTTATTCTCGATATTCTGCTTCGATTTCTGCTGGCGCGCGGCCTCGAGGCGTGCGGCGTCGTCAGGTTTTGAAGTGCCTTCGTTGGCCGGTTTCTGCTGCACGGGCGATTCTTTTTCCGATGATGTCAGGTTGGCATGGTGTCCCTGCTGCTGACCGCTGTTGTCAAGGTCGTAAGAGGTCTGGGTGTCGGTGTCTGACTCGATGTCAGACGCCCCCGGGCTGTCGGTTTCGGCCTCAGGCTCCCACACGTCGTCGGCAGCCGAAGAGTATGTGCTGACAAATGTCTCCGGATCCTCGATATCCTGGGCTATAAGTTCGAATTCCTTTACCGGCGGCCATTGCTTTCCTTTGTTGAGGTTGACGTTCAGATGCCATGACACGAGTATCACAATAATGATTATTGCGAGCACGGCGGTCACGATGCCTGATATTATGCGGGGGCGGTTGTTCATCTGGAGTTGGGATATTGGGAGGAGATGTGTCAGTTGCTTGAGCGTATCGGTTTGGTGGCGAGCACTATGGTGATGTCTGCTTCAGCTCCGACATTGAGTATTTTTACTATTTCACCATAAGCCGCTTTCTCGTCGGCGTAAAGGGCTACGGTTGCGTCGGGCGACTGCTCTTTGGCGAGCATGAGCCATGTTTTCAGTTCGTCGGGCTGCATGGGCTGCCGCTCGGCGTCGCCCATCGCAGTGGCTATGTTGCCTTCGGCGTCGAGCGATATGCGTATCGTCGGCTTCTTGGTGGTCTGCTGCGACGACTGTGGCAGGTTGACCTCCAGTGCCGTGGGAAATATGTAGGTCGATGTGACCATGAAGAATATGAGCAGCAGGAATATGACATCGGTCATCGATGCCATCGAGAATGCCGCCATCATATTGTTTTGTCGCTTGAGAGACATGATTTTGCGGGGAATTAGGCGGGTTCGTTGAGAAGGTCCATGAACTCCATCGTCTTGCCCTCGAGCGAGGTCATGACATTGTTGATTTTAGCCACAAGGATATTGTAGGCGAAGAGTGCCACGATGCCGACAATCAGACCGGCTATCGTTGTGACAAGAGCGGTGTAGATGCCTCCTGAGAAGGTGGCGATGTCGGCGCTTGAGCCCTGTGCCGATATGTTGTAGAATGCCTGCACCATACCGATTACCGTGCCGAGGAAGCCGAGCATCGGAGCGCCTGAAGCTGTAGTGGCGAGCCAGGGGAGGCCTTTCGACAGTTTTGAAATCTCGATGTTGCCGGTGTTTTCGATTGCTACGAGCACATCGTTCATCGGGCGTCCTATGCGGGAGATGCCTTTGCTGATGAGGCGGGCGTAGGGGGTCCCCACATTCTTGCACAGGTTGAGCGCGCTTTCAATCTCGCCTTCGTGGATATAATCCTTGATGCGGCGCATGAATGTGTCGTCGTTGCGGTTGGCCGCGCGTATCACGAGCCAGCGCTCGATGAAGAAGTAGATGCTGAGCAGCAGCAGCACTCCGATAGGTATCATCAGTATGCCGCCCTGCATGCAGAGGTCCCAGAATGAGAGTGATGCCACGGGGGCTGCACCGACTGCCGTGTCGACGGCTGTTGAGGTTGTGTCGGCCATTGTTGCTGCGGCGTCCGGCGCCATTGATGATACGGTGTCAACGAATTCGTTGCCGGCTGTGGGGATGGTGAGTGTAAGCATTATCGGTTATTGGTTCGTGATTTTATGGGATTGAAAGATTGATTTGCGGGCAGAGAGTAGATCCGGGCGATGCGGAGCGCTCAGCCCGTTCAGGTTGTCACTTCGTCAGGCAGTCCTTGTAGCTGCGTATCGTCTCGGCGAGACCCATATAGAGCGCGTCGCAGATGAGGGCATGGCCTATCGACACTTCGTTGAGAAACGGCACCGACTGCGCGAAATAACGCAGGTTTTGCAGGCTGAGGTCGTGACCGGCATTGACACCGAGTCCGGCCTTGTGGGCTGCGCGTGATGCCTCTACGAAGGGCGCCACGGCCTTTTCGGGATTGGTGAAGAATAGATCGGCGTAGGGCTTGGTGTAGAGCTCCACGCGGTCGGTCCCTGTCTTGGCTGCGAGCATTATCTCGTCGATGTCAGTCGACACGAATATCGAAGAGCGTATTCCGGCCTCATGCAGGGAGTTGACAATCGATGTCAGGAAGTCGAAATGCTCGCTCACCTTCCAGCCGGCCGACGATGTCAGGGCATCGGGAGAATCGGGCACCAGAGTGACTTGCGCCGGCTTCACTTTGAGCACCAGATCCATGAATTCATTCGAAGGATAGCCCTCGATGTTGAATTCCGATTTCAGTGCCGGGCGCAGCTGATAGACGTCGGCGCGCCTGATATGGCGCTCGTCGGGGCGCGGATGCACTGTGATGCCGTCGGCGCCGAAGCGCTCGCAGTCAAGCGCTACTTTCAGCAGGTCGGGGTTGTTTTCGCCGCGCGCGTTGCGCAGCGTGGCTATTTTATTGATATTGACACTCAGACTGGTTGTCATTGCCGTCTAACTTAAAAATAAATAAAAATTATCTACATTTACGAAATATTGCCACGCATTAGCGATTTTATTCGTAAATTTGTAAATCGAAAATCTGACTACAAAATTAGTCAGATTAGGCTATAAATCAAAATATATCGTTTAAAATTTAACCTTTCTTGGCAATTGGATTTGACTCAGGACATACTTTTCCCTCATTCGCCTGATGCTTCCACTCTGGTGCTCGCGTGCAGGCCGCAGGATTATTCGGCTTCGATGATTGCGCGCGCCGTCGAAGATTGCGACGCCCATGTCATCAATCTCAATCTCCTCGCTGACCGGACTCCGGCCGGTGAGCTTCAGGTTGCGCTAAGGGTCGACCATCGCAATGCGTCGTCGGTGGCGCGTTCGCTGCGTCGGTTCGGATATGATGTTCTGGAGATTGTGTCGCCTGAGGAATATGACCCTGACGCAGAGCTGGCACGCAGCCGAGCCAACGAGCTGCTGCGCTATCTCGAGATATGATCTGTAGCCGCTTCGTGACGATGTCGCATGACACTTTGAAAAATGAACGCTTAAAACCATCATAATTATGAAAGTCGCTCTCTACGGAAGCCGTCATCAGGATTCTCATGTCGGTGATATCGCGAAACTTGTGGTTAGTCTCATCGAGAATGGCGACCGGCTCGTCATTCACCGCAAGCTTTACGATTATCTCGTGTCAAATCTCGGCGGTAATTTCGCGCGGGCTGTGGTTTCGGCCGAAGTGACTTCCGACCCCGGTTTCTCGGCCGACGTGGCGCTGAGCATAGGCGGCGACGGCACTTTCCTGCGCACGGCGCAGTGGGTGGCCGACACGGAGATACCTATTATAGGAGTCAATACCGGGCGCCTCGGTTTTCTCGCTCCGTTCACCATAAAGGAAGCGGCAGATGCTGTCATCGTGCACAAACTCGTCAATTATGAAATAGAAAACCGCTCGCTTCTGCGGGTCGACCTTATAGGCGGCACGCTCGACACATGGCCATACGCCATCAATGAAGTGGCTGTGCTGAAGAAAGACACAGCGTCGATGATAACCATCGATGCCCGCATCGACCGCGCCCGCCTGGCCGACTATCTCTGCGACGGACTTATTGTGTCGACGCCGACCGGTTCGACAGGCTACAATCTGTCGGTCGGAGGCCCGATTGTGCAGCCGCGCTCTCCGAGTTTCGTACTCTCGCCGGTGGCGGCGCATTCGCTTACGATGCGTCCTCTTGTGGTTGATGACTCGTCGCTGCTCGTGCTGAAAGTGTCGTCGCGCACACCTTCGTTCCGAATAAGTCTCGACGGAAGGTCGGTCAATCTGCCGTGCGGCACCGACATATATCTCTCCCGGGCGTCTTTCGTGGTGAGGACAGTGTGCCGCCCGGGGCATAATTTCTTCGATACGCTGCGCCGCAAGCTGTTATGGGGTGCGTCGGCCATCGACTGATTGAATAACAGACGGTTTATAAGGGGAAAAACAGTGCAGAAAATACTTGTTCATAAAGAATTGGGCGACGTGTTGGTGACATTCAAGCCTAACGCGCGCCGGTTTATAGCCCGGTGGGGCATGGGGCGTGTCAGCCTCACGGCGCCTGCCATTGCTTCCGACAAAGACGCTCTTGAAGCGCTCGACAGGCTGTCGCCGCGTCTGCTGTCTGTCAGGAAAACCGGCGACGTGTGTTTCCACGACGGGCAGACAATCAGACTTGACGGTCTGGAAATAACCATTGTCAGGCAGCAGATGCGTCCCGACGGCATTTTCGCCGGTCAGAAGGAGGAGGGACGCGCTGTCGTGTCGGTTGGGTCTGCTTTTGATTTTGACGACGGGGAGACTTCGCTCCATGTGTCGAATGCACTCAAGGTCATCGCGCGCAAGAATGCCCCGTCGATATTGCTGCCGAGAGCCAGAGCGCTTGCCGCCATGCACGGCTGTCGTCCCTCAGGGTGGCAGATATCATCAGGCTGCCGCATTCTGGGACAATGCGACGCTAACGGCATCATCAAGCTGTCATATATGAATCTGTTTCTTCCGCAGGAGCTTCGTGACTATGTGATATGCCACGAACTGGCTCATCTTTCTGAGCTTAACCACAGCGCGCGTTTCCATCAGGTATGCGACGCTTATCTCGGCGGACGCGAGAAAGAGCTGATGGCGAGACTCAAGTCTTTCCGGTGGCCGCTTGTGCGAAAAAAATGAATTTAAAATCAAGATATACAACTTTTTTTGTACATTTGCGGTTGATTACAAGGAGAAGCGCGACCCGTTTCCCCTTTGACGCGTATGCAATAGTGTAATATATAGAGTATTATGATTAAAAACCTCGTTATAGTAGAGTCTCCCGCAAAAGCAAAGACCATAGAAAAATTTCTCGGTCCCGACTATAAGGTCATGTCGAGCTACGGCCACATCCGTGACCTGAAGAAAAAGAATTTCAGTATCGATGTCGACAATAACTTTGCGCCGCTCTACGAAATCCCGTCGGATAAGTCGCAGCTTGTCGCCGAACTGAAAAAAGCGGCCTCGCAGGCTGATATCGTATGGCTTGCTTCCGATGAGGACCGCGAGGGAGAGGCTATTGCATGGCATCTTTTCGAGGTGTTGAAGCTTGATCCGGCAAAGACACGCCGCATCGTGTTTCATGAAATCACCAAAAACGCCATCCTCAACGCTATTGACAATCCGCGCGGCATCGACATCAATCTTGTTGACGCACAGCAGGCGCGGCGCGTGCTCGACCGCATTGTTGGTTTCGAACTGTCGCCGGTGTTGTGGAAAAAGATAAAGCCGGCGCTTTCGGCCGGTCGCGTGCAATCGGTGGCTGTCAGGCTTATTGTGGAGCGCGAGAATGAGATAAAGAGCTTTGTCCCTGAACAGTATGTGCGTCTGACCGCCGACTTTCATGCCGGAAATTCGCGCCTGCGCACCGAGTTCTCCCATCGTCTTCCCGACATGAAAACGGCCGAAGAGTTTCTTGAAGCATGTGCCGGATCTGACTTCGCCGTGGGCGACATCAACGTGAAGCCGCTGAAGAAATCGCCCGCGCCTCCGTTCACCACCTCTACCCTCCAGCAGGAGGCGGCACGCAAACTCGGGTTCACCGTGTCGCAGACCATGATGATTGCCCAGCGTCTCTACGAAGCCGGACATATCACCTACATGCGTACCGACTCAGTAAATCTGTCGTCGTTCGCAATCAACACCATATCCAAAGAGATAACCGAGAATATCGGAGAGCAATATCTGAAGGTGCGCCACTACCACACATCGGCCAAAGGCGCGCAGGAGGCTCACGAGGCCATACGCCCGACATATATCGACCGTCACACAATCGACGGAACGGCACAGGAAAAACGTCTCTACGGTCTCATCTGGAAGCGTACGATTGCCTCGCAGATGGCCGATGCGCTTCTTGAAAAGACCACAATCGACATCGAGCGCATAGCCCGCTCGGGGGGCCCCGCCAAATTGCCTGTCGACGGCCGTTTCGTAGCCACAGGCGAAGTAATCAAGTTTGACGGTTTTCTCAAAGTATATATGGAGGGCCGCGATGACGAGGAGGCTGACAGTGAGCAGTCGTTGCTTCCGGACGTTGCCGCCGGAGAGGTGCTCAGACCGGGCGACATGACCGCTGCGCAGCGTTTCACCTCACAGCCGTTGCGCTACACCGAGGCATCGCTTGTCAAGAAAATGGAAGAACTCGGCATCGGCCGTCCGTCGACCTACGCCCCTACAATATCAACCATACAGCAGCGCGAATATGTGGAGCGAGGCGACCGTCCCGGCACTCAGCGCGAAGTGTCGGTGCTCACGCTGCGCGACGGCAAGATATCGCGCCGCACCGTCACCGAGACCGCAGGCGCCGAGAAAGGCAAACTCATGCCGACCGATATAGGCGTGGTGGTCAACGACTTCCTTACCGAATATTTCCCCGATATCCTCGATTATAACTTCACAGCGAGGATTGAGCAGAAGTTTGACGACATAGCCGAGGGTCAGCTTGTGTGGAACGATGAGATTGCCAGCTTCTACAAGGATTTTCATCCGGTGGTCGACAACGCCATGTCAATGCGTCTGGAGCACAAGGTCGGCGAGCGCGTGCTCGGCACTGACCCTGTCTCAGGCAAGCCTGTCAGTGTCAAGATAGGCCGTTTCGGACCGCTCGTGCAGGTCGGCGAAGGCGACAAGGATGAAAAGCCGCGTTTCGCATCGCTGCTCAAAGGCCAGTCGGTGCAGACCATCACTCTGGAGGATGCCCTGAAACTGTTTGAATTCCCTCGTCTTATCGGTGAATACGAAGGTGCCGACGTCACGGTTGCCGTAGGCCGCTTCGGACCCTACATAAAGCATGCCGGCGCTTTCACTTCCATACCCAAGGATATCGCGCCCGAGGAAATCACCATCGACCAGGCTATATCACTGATCGACGAAAAGCGCTCGGAGGCACAGAAACGTATCGTTAAGACATTTGACGAGGATGCCGACGTGCAGATATTGAACGGACGCTACGGAGTGTATATCGCCTGCAACAAAAATAACTACAAGATACCCAAGACGGTGACCGACCCTGCAGCGCTTACCCTAGAGGAATGCCGCGAGATAATAGCAGCGCAGGACGCCGCCCCCAAAAAGGCTCCCCGCCGCGCCGCACGCAAAAAATAATTTGAAATGAAACCACTTAAAGCAAAACCGGGAGCGGAGCGTCGTCGCTTTGTTCCCGATGTGATAGAATCATATACTCCGGCCGGCGAGACTCGTCTGCTCGATTTTCTGTTCGCGTCGATGCCGCAGCGCAAGCGCACCACAGTCAAGGAGCTTCTGCGCCACAATCAGGTGAAGGTCAACGACGAGGTCGTCACGCAGTTTGACCTGCCTCTGAGCACGGACGATACGGTATATGTGAACCTTACGCGCGAGTTCCCGCGGTTTTACAACCGTCGTCTTAAGATTGTGCACGAGGATGAGGATGTCATCGTTGTCAACAAAGGCTACGGACTCCTGTCGATGGGCAATGACAAAGTGAAGGAAGGCACCGCCTACTCCATACTCAAGGAGTATGTCAAATGGGTCGACCCGCGTCAGAAAATATTTATCGTGCACCGTCTCGACCGCGACACTTCCGGACTGATGATGTTTGCCAAAAATGTGAAAGCCAAGGAGTCGATGCAGCACAACTGGAACAATATGGTGCTCAACCGCACGTATGTGGCCGTTGTGGAAGGCACTGTCGAGAATGACGAGGGGGTGATACGCACTTATCTGGCCGAAAATTCAAAATATGAAGTCTACGTCACCGAAAATCCCGCCGAAGGGCAGCTCGCGGTCACACGCTACAAGGTGCTGCGCCGCAAGAACGGATACACTCTGATGGAGCTTGAACTCGACACAGGCCGCAAAAACCAGATACGAGTGCACATGAAGCATATAGGCCACCCCATCACCGGCGACCGCCGTTATGGCGCAGCCTCGAGTCCGATACACCGCCTGGCTCTGCATGCGCGCACTCTGCGTTTCGTGCATCCCGTAAGCCGTCATGAAATGAATTTTTCAACTCCGGTTCCCGCTTCTTTTCTAAAGATGGTGAACTGACGCCAATATCCGACAACACACTAATCTCATAATTTGAACCGATGAAAACATTACACATTCTTGCAGCCGCTGCAATAGCTGTCGGCATTGCCTCCTGTTCGGGACGGCCTGAAATAAGTTACATGCCAGCCGTTGCCGATGGCGACAAAAACTGGGGACTTATCGATGCCAGAGGCGATTTTCTTTTCACCGACGAGTTCGAAAACCGTCCGTCAGCTGTTGTCAACGGATATTTCTTTGTCGAGGAGGGCGATGGCTATTCGGTTTACAAAGCCGAAAAGTCTCCGCGTCCGGTGGGTGACCTTACCGGTCTGAAAGACTGCGGTTTTTTCAACGACGGTGTGATGGCGGTGGTGCACCCCGGAGAGCATATAACGTTTGTCGACGACAAGGGTAACGTGAAATTCACTCTTGATGATGTCGACGGCGTTTCAGTTGAGGCTGCCGCCAACATGTTTGTCAACGGACGCTGCGCATTCCGCACTTCTGATGACAAATGGGGAGCTGTCGACGCTCAGGGCAACGTTGTCATCGAGCCGAAATATGAAGATGTGATGATTTTTGTTTCCGATGAAGCTCTCGTAAAAGATATTAATTCCGGCAAATGGGTCATAATTGACCGCAACGGAAATGAAATAGCCGAAATCAATAGAGATATATCAGCGTCAGGTTTTTTTATCGACGGTTACACCTGTGTGGAGATTGAAGATGATGATGACTCTCGATATGCCATGGTGGATACGAAGGGTGAGCTGACGATGCTTCCGCGCTCGGTGCGTGAAGTCTATATCTGGAATGACCGGTATGTAGTGTTTGTCAACAGTGACTATAAGGCCGGTGTCATGACATTTGACGGCGAGATAAAAGTGCGGGCCAAGTATGACGGAATTGAATTGCTTGCCAATGGAAAATTTCTCGCAGGGCGTGACGGTAAGGTAATGTATGTCAATGTCAACGGAGACACAGAGAGACTTCGCGACAATACGAATTCTGCAATTGGCTATCCATATACCCTTAGCAAGATTTTTGATTTCGGGTTCGAACTTATCACAAGAGACAATGATGACGACGAATATGAGATGTGCGACTATTCAGGCGAGACGCATGGCGATGATATGGAGAGATACAAAGGACATGTGTATCTGAATACGGTCTATTCCGACTATTATGATTATGATGCTGTCACACACAACCTGCTCAGCTTGTTTGACGCCAATGGTCTGAGCGCATATCCGTTCGGATCGCTGATGAGCCGTTATGTCGATTCGTCGCGTTCTACCGAATGGTATCGTGGCGACCGTTCGCTCAGTGTCAATCTGAGTACTGATTTCAGGTATTTTTATGTGTCGTCGCTCACACTGGGTTCCGACAACAATATCGTGTATGACTCCACTCCCTATGCCTCATATTACACCTGGAGCTTCAATCCCGAATCGCGTGTCGACTCCTTCACTCTTGCATTGAAATTCTATTCCGGCAAATACCGCGAAGATCTGCCTGAGCGTCTGGCGGACGCCCTAAGCTCGAAATATGGCGTTAGTTTTGGCGGAGACAACAGTGTGACCGGCAACGGCTACGATACCGTTACGCTCAAGATATCCAGAAGCGGCTGGGGGGGTGCTCCCGCGTCGCGGAATGTCGAGATTGTCGACTCTGCTGCTGTCGACTCATGCGTCGTCGTAGACGTAACATGGGCCGCTGATTCTGCCATGTCCATGTAAGACTGAAAGTCGGTAAAATAATATAATTATTGATATCTGATGAACGAACGTCTGCGGATATGGCTGATGGCTGCGGTTGTGGCGATAACATTTTTTATCAACAACCGCACGTTGCAACCCGACATCATGGAGTCGCGCAACCTTGTGACGGCGCGCGAGATGGTGGAGACGGGTCAATGGCTCGTGCCGACCATGAACGGCGAGCTGCGTCTTGAGAAACCGCCGTTGCCCACCTGGGTGTCGGCTGTGGTCGAAAGCGTCAGTCCCGACGACATAGCCGCGCAGAGGGCTGTGGCATCGCTTTTCGGCGTCATGCTGGTGGTGTTTTTCTATCTGCTCTGCCGCGATATCTTCAAGGTCGACCCGGTCATAGCTGTCATATTGCTGTGCACCTGCTACCAGTTCATGCTGATGGCGCGCACCGTGTCGTGGGATATCTACACCCACGGTTTCATGCTTGGCGCGATATATTTCATGGCTATGGCTGTCAGGGAGCGAGGCCGTCAGTTGGGACGTTTCTGTCTTGCCGGCGTTTTTGCCGGACTGTCGGTGATGAGCAAAGGCCCGGTGTCGCTGTTCGCCCTGTTTCTGCCCTTTGTGATGGCATGGGGACTGTTCGGACGCCAGTCAATGCGCGGCAAATGGGGCTCAGTCGGCGTGATGGCGCTTGTCACTATAGTGGCCGGCTGCTGGTGGTATGCATATATCCATATATTTCATGCTGATGAATGGCAGGCTGTCATGGCTAAGGAGACAGGCTCGTGGCTCAACCGCAATGTGCGTCCGTGGCATTATTACTGGAGATTTTTCCTTGAGGCCGGAGTGTGGGCGTTGCTGCTCGTGACCGCTACGGTGATGGTGCTCCGCCGCGGTTTCCGTGGCGACAGGGAGCGCCTTGTGCCGGTGATGTGGATGCTGTTCTGCCTGCTGCTGCTTTCTTGCATGCCTGAGAAAAAGACACGTTATCTGCTGCCGCTGCTCATTCCTGCGGCTGTGGTGATGGCTCAGGCTGTAGGCTTATGGTGCGCGTCGTTCGCCGCGCGCAGCAGTGCCGATCTGTCGCTCTACCGACACAGCGGCGGAGGTGCGCCGGCGTGGCCTTTCCGCCTCAATGCCGGATTGCTTGCGGCGGTGTGTCTCGCCATACCCGTGATATCGTTTCTGCTGGCCTTCCGCAAGGATGTCATGACGCTGCCCGCATGGTGCGCGGTGGCAGTGGTTTCGCTTGGCGCAGCGTGGCTTCTGGTGCGCGCGGCAATCAGGTTGCGCCCGCTGACGATGGTATATACTGTCGGCGGCTATTACTCGCTGCTTGTGCTGTTTGCATTTCCCGTTGTCGGCAGTTTCATAAACGGCACGACTATGCAGACTATAACCGCGGCCGTCAACGCGCCGCAGATGAAGCACTATCCGCTCTATTCGCCCGAAGGGGAGGAGTTGCGCATCGAGATGGTCTATCAGGCGCGCCGCAATATACGTCCGCTCGCACTCGACTCGGCCGATGAGGTGATGTCGCGGCTGCCTATGATACTGATGACGCATGAATATGCCGGCGAACGTCTGCCTGCAGAGGTTCTTAACCGGGTCGACACTGTGGCGCTCGGCGAGTTCGACTGCAACAAGCGTCCGAAAGGCACGCGCAGGCATTCCCCTCTGTTTGTCTACCGACTGACTCTATTAAAGCACGCGACGGAGCGTGCCGACTCTATAACCAATCATACCGATAATGTTTCTGCAACCCAACAAAACAGGTGATTACGATTTTACGATAATCGTACCCGTATATAACGAGGAGGACAACATGGCGGCCGTCGAAAAGCGTCTGGCCGACTATCTTCCGACAGCTTCACGACGCGCATGCGTGCTGTTTGTCAATGACTGCTCGACCGACAACTCGCTCGCGCTGATAAAGGATATCTGCGCGCGCAACGACCATTTCTATTATATCTCGTTCGTGCGCAACGGCGGACTGTCAGCAGCCCTCAAAGCCGGCATAGACTATGCCTGGTCTCCTCTTGTGGGCTATATTGACTCCGACCTGCAGACCGCTCCCGAGGATTTCAATCTTCTTCTTGCCCATGCCGATGAGGCAGAGCTTGTCACAGGCATCCGTGCCGACCGCAAGGACACCGGTTTCAAGAAACTGCAGTCGAAGATAGCCAACGGTTTCCGTCGCTCTATGACGCATGACGGCGTGGCCGACACAGGATGTCCGCTCAAGGTGATGCACACCGATTATGCCAAGAGGGTGCCGTTTTTTACCGGCATGCACCGTTTTCTGCCCGCGCTCATACAGTTGCAGAGGGGCAGGGTGATGCAGATGCCGGTGCGCCATTTCCCGCGGGTGGCCGGCAAATCGAAATATCATCTGTGGAACCGGCTCGCCGGTCCGTTTAAGGATTGTTTCGCCTACCGGTGGATGCGCAAGCGCTATATCAACTATGACATTGAAGGTGGCAATCTATAGTTGACTGCCACGGAGAAAAGTATGAAGCGATATTTCATAAAACTCAGCTATGACGGCGCGGCATATCACGGCTGGCAGGTGCAGCCGGGCGCGGTGACCGTGCAGCAGTGTGTCGAGGAGGCTTTGGGCAAAGTGCTCAGACGGCCGACTCCGGTAGTGGGGGCAGGACGCACAGATGCCGGAGTCAACGCGCGCGTCATGGTGGCTCATGCCGATATGCCTGAGGATATTGTCGAGAAAGACAAAGCCCGGTTGCTGCGCTCGCTCAATTCGCTTACGGCACGCGACATTGCCTTTCACGATATCGTCGAGGTGGCGCCCGACGCGCATGCCCGTTTCGATGCCCGCCGCCGCACCTACCGCTATTTCGTGCATCATGGCTGCGACCCGTTCATGCGGCATTATTCGCTCAATATAGCACCTCTTGATTACACGGCTATGAACGAGGCTGCCGCGTTGCTCACCGAGGTTGACGATTTCACATCTTTTGCAAAACTGCATGCCGATACGCGCACCAATATATGCAGGGTAGACTCCGCGGTGTGGGTCAAGGCATCGGCTCAGCCGGCAGCCGCGGGCATGATCTGTGGTGACGGCACGATGGCTTCCGGCATCGGCGGGCAAGGATGTCAGTATTATTTTGAAATCAGTGCCGACCGCTTTCTGCGCAATATGGTGCGTGCCGTTGTCGGCACGCTCGTTGAGGTAGGCCGCGGTAAAATGACGCTCAGGCAGTTTAAGGAAGTTATAGAGCGACGAAACCGCTGCGAGGCAGGCACTTCCATGCCGGGCAACGCTCTCTTTCTCTGGAACGTGGAATACTGATAAACTTTGAATAAAAACAGCATCGCGTCTGCGTTTTCAATGGCAAATGCCGCCATTGAAAGCGCAGACGCGATGGTTATAATGCCGGAGCAGGATATCTTAGAAGATTATTTTCTCTGATTTGTTGCCTTGACGCTTTATGTAAAGCTGTCCGCTGACGGGATGCGCAGTCTGTATGCCCTGCAGATTGTAGTAGATGACAGGAGCGTCAGAGAGGTCGTCGGCTTCCACGGCGTCGACACCTGCGGAGGGCAGTGTTATTTCGAGCTTACGTCCGTAGATTGCGGCCGGCGAGGTGAGTATCTTGGCTGCGAGCAGGTTGTTGTCGGCAGTTCCTTCGTCAAAGGTTATCACGCCGTCTTTCATCTTGCCCCAGAGCGATTCGGGCACCTGGTCGGCTGAATAGCCTTCGTTGAGCCAGTCGTGAGCCTCTGAATAGAGCACCAGCGGATAGCTTCCGTAGAAGAAGCCGCAGTCGGAATATTCGACATGCACGCGTTCGGGGTCGGTGGCGTTGACAATCAGGTAGCCTGTGGCTTTTTTGTCGATTTTCACATTAGAGAAGTTGATGTCCCAGTAGGGAGAGGTCTCGCCGTAGGGGTTGACCAGGCGGTAGAGTCCCGGACGTTCGGTCGACTCCTCAACGGGCACGCTGTAGGTGAATGCCGATTCCGCGAGGTTGAGCCCGAGGTTGTATTTCATGTCAGCCTCGAGGAATTTTGAGATGAAGCCGTCGGTGAATGTGGCGTCGCCCAGCTGTTTCCACTGCGGGTCGTATTTCAGTGCGATGCTGCCGTATTGGTAGGGAGTGCCGTCAGCCTTGTATGTCAGGTATACGAGAGAGTAGTCGCCGGCTTCGTTGTCGAATGCCACCTCATATTTGCCGCTCTTGTCGGCTGTTACGCAGTCGATGGTTCCCGCGTTCATCTGGTTGGCTATCGAGCGGGTGTCGACCGAAGCGCCTGCCGCTATTGTCATTTTTACTTTTGAAAGGTCGTGTATGTCGACATTGAAGATGTAGGCTGCCGAAGAGTCATCAATAGCCTCGAAGTGTCCTCCGGTGAAATCGGGGGTATAGTTTTTGAATTGCGGACCGTGCAGGCGGAGTGTCTCCACACCTTGCGCATTGTCCTGATAGAAAGCGTCGAGGAACGGAATTGTGCCGTCGGGGTAGTGGTAATATGAGTAGATGACAAATGTGCCGGTCTCCTGACGCATGTATGATGCATCTTCATACTGCATCGCGTAGTCGGGATTGTTGGGAAAGTATTTGTCATAATAGGTATATCCGTCGCATAGATATATGTCGGTCTTGGTGCCATAGAGGTCGTATGACTCGATGTATTGGTCGTCGACCCATATCGAGATGTCGTCGGAAGTGGGACCCTGCACGGCATAGTTGGCATTGATGATGAGGTCGACCGGAGCGCATCCGGGAGTTTCGCCGAACATGCCGCATACTTTGAACTGTACGCGGGTAGGGGTGGCGGTGTCGGCACGACGCATCACCTTGAGGTTTTCCATCGGTTTGCGATACCAATACTGTGCGTCGAAAGTGGCGGTCGCGTAGTCTTCCCATTCACTCCACTCGGCTGAAGCGTTTAATGACGATAATGCGATGACTGCGGCTGCAGGCAGGATAGAGATTTTTTTCAGTGTCATAACGGTTCTATTTTAGGATTTGCTTTTTTGTTTCATTGCCTTGTTTTATGATATATAGGCATCCGGGCGCGGGGTTGGCGACCTCGATGCCTTGCAGATTGAAATAGCGGGCATGGGCGGCGCTTTCGGCTTCAATTGCCGTTATTGCGCTTGACTGTGGAGGGGTCACGGTAAATCCGGTGGCGTAGATGCCGTAGTTGTCGGCCTCGGAGTAGCAGTTGAGTCCGAAGTGATAGTCGCCGTCGGCTTGCGGAGTAAACGTGCAGGTGTATTCTTTGAGGGTCTGGTCGTTGAATTCCGGGTGGTCAATCAGCGTGATTCCTGAAGTCATGTCTCTTACGGTCGCACCCTGTGCCACTGCAAGTTTCCAGCTCTCGGAAGAATAAAAATCGCCTTCGTCGCGCACGAACAGCGATATCTTGTAAGATTTGTCAGCCATGAGTGTTATTGCGGGAGAGATAGCCCAGGCGTCGGCATCATTGTCAGAGTCATATTTGCATACAATGCCGTTGTCGCAGCCGGAAAGAGTCTTTTCAGCATCAGTCATGGCAATGAACAGACCGTCGGGAGCGTCGCTCCAGTCAATCCAGTTGTTGCCGGCTCCGGCATTGATTTTCTCCCATGCAGTCATGTCGGAGGAGTAGACGGCTTCGGGTGTGTTGGCCGAGCCAAGCATCGGAATCAGTAAAAGTGCGTAGTAAATTTTTTTCATAAGCAGATGTATTTTTGATGAATAATGCTGAGCGACAATGTTAGGTTGTTGCGCAAATATATGTATAAATTTACAAAAACGCCAAATTTGTAGGCATAAATTTTCAATTCCGAACACTTTTGTAACAAAATGCCCGTAATTGAATGTAATATATATGCAGAAATATTGTAGCGATGAGGCGGCGTCCGGCTGCTGTCGCTATCGCTTGCGATGCCAGAGCATCAGGTTGCGTGTATAGGCTATGAGGCCTACTCCCTGGCCGAGTATCAGCACCGGATCGTGGCGGAAGATGGCATAGCTGACTATTATCAGGCTGCCTGTGAGTGATATTATCCAGAACCCGCCGGGGAGCTCAGACTCTCCGCGGCGGCGCGAGTAGAGCCACTGGTATATGAAACGGAAGGTGAAGATTATCTGGCCGGCCGAACCGTAGATGACCATCCACATCGGTATGTCGTCGTTGCCGAAAAATCTGTCGACGGCCGCTCCGGCGTCGTGAGCCACAGGCACGATGAGCGCGAGCGGCAGCAGCATGACTGCAACGCGCAGCGGTGCGGGCACTTTGTGCCACACACCCTTGATGTTGAGGTTCCAGATGTAGATATAATAGGCGATGACCTGACCCATCACTATAGCGAAATCATCGCGCAGCCACCCGTAGAAGCACAGCAGGCACGAGGCTATGAGCGACAGAACCCAGAAAAGGGTGGGAGAGAGCACACGGCGCGCTCTCTCCGACATTATCCATTGCACAAGTATTCGCGCCGAAAACAGCGCCTGTGCCAGAAATCCTACTATATATACCATAGCTACAGGCTTGTGACTGCCAGGGCGTGACCACCCCGGTGTGGTTTATCTCTCGAGGTAGGTGTAGCCGTAGAGTCCCGAACGATAGGTTGAGAGGAATTCTCGTCCCTCTTCGGGTGAAATCTTGCCGGCTTTCATCGATGCCGTTACCCATGTCTCGACGTTGCGCACGAGTTTCTTGGGGTCGAACTGCACATAATCGAGCACCTCGGCCACTGTCTCGCCGTCGATTATCTTGTCAATCTCGTAGCGGTCTTTGTACACGCTGATGTGCACGGCGTTGGTGTCGCCGAAGAGGTTGTGCATGTCGCCGAGGATTTCCTGATAGGCTCCGGCGAGGAACACTCCCAGATAGTAGGGCTCGCCCTGTCGCATCGGGTGGAGCATCAGGAAGTCGGAGCTGCCTCCCTGCACGGATATGAAGTGGGCTATCTTTCCGTCGGAGTCGCATGTCATGTCCTGCAGCGTGGCCATGCGTGTGGGCTTCTCGTCAAGGCGCGAGAGCGGCATGACGGGGAAGAGCTGGTCGATGGCCCAATGGTCGGGCAGCGACTGGAATAGTGAGAAGTTGCAGAAATATTTGTCGGGAAGCATGCGTGCCACCTTGCGTAATTCCTCGGGAGCATGCTTCATCGTCTGTGCGATGTCGCCGACTTCGCGGGCTATCGACCAGAATAGCTTTTCGACCATGGCGCGTGTGCGCAGGTCGATGAGGCCGAGTGAAAAGAGGTCAAGAGCCTCTTCGCGTATCTGAAGCGCGTCGTGCCAGCTTTCGAAGAGTCGGGGCTGCGAGAGCTTGTCCCAGATGTCGTAGAGCTCACGCACGAGTTCATGCTCGTCGGCCGAGATCTCTTCGTTGTCTTTCCACTGGGGCAGGGTTGTGGTCTCGAGCACCTCAAACACGAGCACCGAGTGGTGGGCGGTCAGCGAGCGGCCGCTTTCGGTTATTATATTGGGCTGCTTGAGGCCGTTTTTCTCGCATGCGTCGACGAGGGAGTAGACGGCGTCGTTGGCATATTCCTGTATGGCATAGTTCATCGATGATTCCGAAGCCGAGTTGCGGGTGCCGTCGTAGTCGACGCCGAGACCGCCGCCTATGTCGACGAAATCGATGTCAAAGCCGTTTTTCGACAGCTGCACGTAAAATTGCATAGCCTCTCGCAGCGCGTTTTTGATGAAGCGTATTTTGGTGATCTGGCTTCCGATGTGGAAATGTATCAGTTTGAGACAGTCTTTCATGTCGCGGCGTTCGAGGTAGTCGAGCGCTTCGAGAAGTTCGGATGAATTGAGCCCGAATTTAGAAGAGTCGCCCCCCGAGTCCTCCCATTTGCCGGCACCGGTGCTCGACAGCTTGATGCGTATGCCTATGTTGGGGCGTATCTTGATGCGGCGCGATATGTCGGCGATCAGTTTGAGCTCGTTCATCTTCTCGACCACGAGATAAATGCGGCGACCCATCTTCTGGGCGAGCAGAGCCAGCTCGACGTAGTTGGCGTCCTTGTAGCCGTTGCATATTATCAGGGCGTCGTCGGCTATGTTGGTGGCGAGCACGGCGTGGAGCTCAGGCTTTGAGCCGGCCTCAAGCCCTATGTTGAATTTCTTGCCGTGGCTTACGATTTCCTCTACAACCTGGCGCATCTGGTTGACCTTGATGGGATAGACAATGAAGTTCTGAGCCTTGTAGCTGTATTGCTCGGCGGCGCGTTTGAAGCAGTTGGAAATCTTCTCGACGCGGTTGTCGAGAATGTCGGGAAAACGCAACAGCACGGGCGCAGTGATGTCGCGCAGCTGCAATTCGTCCATCACCTCCTTGAGGTCGACCGATGCATAGCCTTCTTTGGGGCAAACGGCCACATGACCGCGGTCGTTGATGGTAAAATACTGGCGGCCCCAGCCCTTGATGTTGTAAAGCTCGGCGCTGTCCTCAACTTTCCACTTTCTCATTTGTCTGTATATTTATTTAATATTAAGTATAAAACCGGAGCGCAAATTTAGTAAAAAAAAGAATGTAAAGGTCAAATCGCGCCATAAAAATGAATTTACACGGAATATATTACAACAGAGTAGCGCCGCGCATGCGACGTGGTGGCGTGGGGTGAATGGCCGTTATCCGGTGTAATGTCTTTGTAATATGCGCAAACCCTCTGTTTGAACGGCTATTGAGCCTCGTTAAGAAATTTTTACATTTGCGTTTGGCTAAAAATCACAGCATTTAGTAATTTTGCATTGCAAAAAGTAGGTCATTTACAACAAAATGATTAACTTTGCAGCGCAAAACAAGTAAGTAGAAACTATTAATATTTTTTTAAATTTAAAATTTACGACTATGTCAGAAATTGCATCTCGTGTTAAATCAATAATTGTAGACAAACTCGGTGTTGATGAAAATCAGGTAACAGAAGCTGCAGCTTTCACTACCGACCTCGGTGCTGACAGCCTTGACACCGTAGAGCTCATCATGGAGTTCGAAAAAGAATTCGGCGTTACAATTCCCGATGATGAAGCAGAGAAAATCGCTACTGTAGGCGACGCTATCAGCTACATCGAAAAAGCTCAGTAATCTGCTTCAGACAGATTATTGGCTGAGATATAATTATTGTTGACACAATCTTATACAATATAGAATAATGGAGTTAAAAAGAGTTGTAGTGACAGGCATGGGTGCCATCACTCCTATTGGCAATGACGTCGACACGGCGTGGGAAAATGCCAAGAACGGTGTGTCGGGTGCCGGTCCTATCACGCATTTCGACGCTTCAAAGTTCAAAACCCAGTTTGCCTGCGAAGTCAAAGACTTTGACGGCAACGCTTACTTCGACCGCAAGAAGGTGCGCACCCTCGACCTCTACGCGCAGTATGCGCTGGTCGCTGCCCGCCAGGCAGTCGAAGATTCAAAAATCGAGGAGGATCCCAATGTCAACCGCGACCGTATCGGCGTGATTGTTGCAGCAGGTATCGGCGGTCTCCACACTTTCGAGGAGGAAGCCGGCTACTATGCTCTCAACGAGGACAAGGGTCCGAAATTCAACCCCTTCTTCATCCCCAAGATGATTGCCGACATCGCATCGGGTCATATCTCGATGGAATATGGCTATCATGGTCCCAACTTCGGCACCGTGTCGGCCTGCGCGTCATCTAACAATGCCATCATCGACGCATTCAACCTCATCCGTCTGGGCAAAGCCGACGCTATCGTTACCGGTGGCGCCGAGGCTGCTATCTTCCCTGCCGGTGTGGGCGGTTTTACTTCGATGCACGCATTGTCAACCCGCAACGACTCTCCCCAGACGGCATCCCGTCCGTTCAGCAAGAGCCGCGACGGTTTCGTGATGGGTGAAGGTTCGGTTGTGCTCGTGCTTGAAGAACTTGAACATGCTCTGGCCCGCGGAGCCAAGGTATATGCTGAGGTAGCCGGCGGCGGCCTTTCTGCCGATGCCTACCACCTCACCGCGACCCACCCCGAAGGTCTGGGTGCGATTCTGGCTATGCGTAACGCTCTCGAAGATGCCAACATGAAGCCCGAGGATATTGACTATATCAATGTGCACGGCACTTCCACCCCCGTTGGTGATATCTCTGAGATCAAGGCCATCAAGGAAGTGTTCGGTCAGCATGCCTACGACCTCAATATCTCATCGACCAAGTCGATGACCGGACACCTTCTCGGTGCAACCGGTGCCCTTGAGGCGATGTTCTCGGTCAAGGCCGTTCAGGAAGATATCGTTCCTCCCACCATCAACCACGAAGATGGTGACGAGGATGAAAATATCGACTATAACCTCAACTTCACATTCAGCCGCGCTCAGGAGCGTCCCGTTCGTGCCGCCCTCTCCAACTCGTTCGGTTTCGGAGGTCACAACGCAACGGTGATTGTGAAGAAATTCGAGAAATAAATATCCGGCAGGGTCTTTCCGGCCTTTGGATATCTCATAAAAAATGTGAGCCGCAACAACTGCGGCTCACATTTTTTATCTGTCTATGCCTGACGGCTGTGCAGACGTCAGTCGATATTGGGATTGATGCTGTGCCATTCGGAGATGGGAGGCAACACGCCGAGCGCAATCACCTCGTCACGCAGTTTGCACAGATGATGATAGCTTTGATTGAGCTCGGCCTTCTCTTCGGGCGTGCCCTCCACCTCTTTGTAGTGGACGCCGTTGCGGTCGAGGGTAGTCTCCATCGCCATCATGATATGGTTGAAATGGCCGTTGTTGACGTATGTGCCAACGGGCCAGCGGAACGGTTTGCCACCCATTGCGGCTGCTATCATCTCGATGGAAAGGTAGGCCGGGCTCTGGAACGATGAACGTCCGCGAAGGTCGATGATATGCTTTCCGCCCTGAATGACACGCTGTTTCATCTCCTCCCATTCCTGACGCGGGAGAGCTTTCGTGCCGATGATTTCTGTCAGAGGCTGTCCGTCAACGGTGGTTGTGGAGGCGTATACTGCCATCTGTTCGCCGTGACCGCCGTAGGTGCGTGAGTTGACAATCTTGTCGGCTGGTATCTTGAAATATCGCGCGAGTTCATGACGCAGGCGGGTGCTGTCGAGAGCTGCGAGTGTCGACACCTGCTGCGGTTTCAGGCCGGAGTAGATAAGAGTTATCAGTCCGGTGATGTCGGCAGGATTGAACACAACTACGATATGTTTCACCTCTGGACAGTATTTGCGCACATTCTTGCCGAATTCCTCGGCTATCTGCGCGTTTCCTTTGAGCAGATCCTCACGTGTCATTCCAGCTTTACGGGCAGCGCCACCGCTGCTGACAATGTAGCCGGCACCGGCGAATGCCTCTGCCACGTCGTCGGTAAAAGTAAGGTTGATGCCTTCGAAGCCGCTGTGGTAAAGCTCTTCGGCAACGCCCTCAAGTGCAGGACGGTAGGGGTCGTAAAGGCAGATGTTGGGAGTCAGTCGCATCATAATAGCGGTCTGTGCCATGTTTGAGCCGATCATGCCGGCCGCACCGACAATCACCAGTTTGTCATTGGTTAAGAAATCCATAATATTTAAAATTTATTCGGTTTGTTCAATTGTAAAGAGTTTGCATCGATTTAAATATATAACATGGCATCTGCGCGTTTGTTCATGGTCATAATATCGTAATATATTGGCAAAATGACAGTTGAATGGTAAAAATTTCGGAAAAATGCTTTGTGTTTCTAAAATTATGCCTAACTTTGCATGTATAAAATCAAAAAATAAGCTAACATATACGTCTTTAAACCTATAATGTAATGGAAAAAATTGACAATCTCGACCGTAAGATACTCAAGATAGTGATGCAGAACGCGCGCATACCCTCAAAGGATGTCGCGGTGGAGTGCGGAGTGTCGCGTGCGGCGATACATCAGCGCATCCAGCGCATGATTGACCTGAAGGTGATAACCGGCTCGGGATATTACGTGAACCCCAAAGATCTGGGATTTTATACATGTACATTCATAGGTGTCAATCTTGAGCGCGGCGCGCTTTACCGCGAGGTGGTGCCCGAACTGCGCCGTATTCCCGAGATTACCGAATGCCATTTCACCACCGGTCCATACACAATGCTCATCAAGCTCTTCGCGCGCGATAACGAGCATCTTATGGATCTGCTCAACAACAAGATACAGAATATCCCCGGAGTCACCGGCACGGAGACTCTGATTTCCCTCGACCATTCCATCCACCGTCATCTTCCCATCTACGCCGAATAAGACCTGCGACTTTAAATGACGTATATCGTTATATCGCTGATAGTTCTGTCGTTGTCAGTAGTGGCGACGCTATTCTATCGTGCTGTTAACAAGGGGTTGTCGTCAAGTTCCCGCCACCAGCAACTGACGCGGTTGACGATAGCGTCGGTCATAGCCATGTCGCCGTGGCTTCTTGCCGGCCGGTTGCCGTGCGGTATTCCCATGTTGCTGACGGCGACAGTGAGCATCATGTGGTGCATCACATATCCGCTTATCTATCATCTTTCCAATCGGCGCACATCGTCGGAATATGACAATCAGATGGATATAGCCATGGGGCTGTATCTTTTCGGTCTGATGTCGGCGATCTTTCTTGCGCTTGGCGGTGTGCCTGTGGCGGCTGCAATCATAGTCGGTGCGATAGAGTCGGTAATGCGCGTGCTGATACTCTCTCAGTGGGTCTATTATCTGATGTATGGCGAGTGTATAGGCTTCAGTGGCATGACGATAGTGCAGGCGACAAATATCAATGAAGTAATTGAGTTCGCACGTTCCTACAATCCGTTTGGCGTTGCTGCGGTATTGTTGCTGCTCGTCGTGGAGGCGGCGTTGCCGTTTGTGGTCAATCTTGTGTGGGGAGCGGACGGCTTTGCATTGCCGTTATGGGTGATGATGGCCGAAGGCGTTGCAGTCGTGGCGTTGCTTTGGCTGATATTCGCCGGGCGAAAGGCGCCGGCAAAGCGTTGCGGCATTGTGGCGCTATATCGCGTGATACTCGATTATCGCCGGAAGAATTCACTCTATACCGCCGGTGCCTCGCGCCGGATGCAACGGCTCGTAGTCAGTCCGCTCGTGCCAGACGAGCCTTCCCCGCGAACGATTGTGATGGTTATCGGAGAGTCGGCCAACCGCGATTTCATGAGCGCGTTCACATCGCTCGACCGAGAGAATACGCCCTGGCTTTCCGCTCTCAAGAAGAGTGAAAACACAGTTTTGTTCCCCAATGCATATTCATGCGCGATGGTGACGGTTAACTCTCTCGAGCGGGCCCTGACAGAACGTAATCAATATAATGACAAGGAATTTTTTGACTCGGTATCGATTATCGACATAGCGCACAAACTGGGATATAAAGTGCACTGGTATAGCAACCAGGGGCATCTCGGCTCATTTGACACACCGGTGACACTTGTTGCCGACACCGCTGATGTGGCCCGCTGGACCGACCAGCAGCTAAACAAGGTGCCATACGACGAGACGTTGCTGCAATTCCTTGATGAAGTGAATCCGTCATGCAATAACTTCGTGGTAATACATCTCAAAGGGAGCCATTTCAATTTCTCGAGCCGCTATCCTGCAGAGGCTGCGATGTGGACGCCGGGCCGGGATGAGGACGCCAATGTGGTCAGCTATCTCAATTCGATACATTATACAGACAGCGTGCTACGCAGCATCCATGACTATGCCGTGTCGCGGCTCAATCTTGACGCGATGGTCTATTTTTCCGACCACGCCACTATACCCGACCGCACGCGCACACCCGGCTTCATGGGCTTCGGCATGACACGCATACCCCTGTTCGTATGGCTTAGCGACCGTTATCGCAGCAATCATCCGCTGCGCGATAAGGCTCTGCATGCCAATGCTATGCGTTATTTCACCAACGACCTTACATACGAACTTATGTGCGGCCTGTTTGATATACAATCCGACAATTTCGACGAGTCAGGCTCACTTGCCTCTGATAAATATAAATACACCCGCGACATGCTGCTCACCTATGACGGCACTGTGCGCATAGCTGACGATCATACCGATGAATAAACCGAAAGTTACAGTAGTGACCGTGGTGCGTAATGCGCCTGCGGCTTTGCGCGTCACAGCCCGGAGTGTGCTGTCGCAGACCTACGGCAATTTGGAATATGTCATAGTAGACGGGGCGTCGACCGACGGCACGGCCGATTTTGCCCGCTCGCTCGGCGACAAGGTAGACGTGCTTATATCCGAGCCTGACAAAGGTATTTACGACGCCATGAACAAAGGTGTGCGTGCGGCCTCGGGCGAATGGGTGATATTCATGAACGCCGGCGATACGTTCTATGGTGCCGACACTATAGCGCGCGTATTTGACTCAGCCGACTACTCCGGCTGCGGGGTGGTCTACGGTGATGTCGCAAAACGTAATGCCGAGGGAGAGCTTGCGGTGAAGAAAGCGGGTGCGCCATGTAATTCCCACCGCATGTTTTTCTGTCACCAGAGTGCATTCTATCGCCGCAGCGATGTACTGGCGGAAGAATTCGATATATCGCACCGTATGTCGGCCGACATACACCAGGTGAAACGCCTCTATAAGAAAGGAGTAAAGTTTTGTCAGACGGATATTCCGGTCGCAGTGTTCGATACGGGAGGTGTGTCGAATGTGCGCCGCAGCGCCGGACTGCGCGACAATATTTCAGTGGTGTGCGAGCTTGACGGGTTTGTCGACCGCATGCGTCTGCTGCCTAAACTCTATGTGCCTTATCTGATGTGCCGTCTGCGCGGCAAATGATGCTCAGCTCATTTGAGCGGCTGCGGGTGTCGATTTGCGATGTCTTGCCCGAAAATTCGTCCGGCATGATTTCGGTGTATGCGCGAAAAGTAAATTTGCGGGAAAAATAATGGATATTCAGCCGAAAATTGGTATCTTTGCACTTTAAAATATAAACACATTTCAAAAGCACAGTCAAAGTGGAAACAAAGTATATTTTTGTGACAGGAGGCGTAGTGTCGTCGTTGGGAAAAGGAATTATCTCGTCGTCGCTTGCCAACCTGCTTATTGCGCGCGGCTATCGTGTTACAATCCAGAAGTTTGACCCGTATATCAATATCGACCCGGGCACACTCAATCCCTACGAGCACGGCGAGTGCTACGTGACAGTCGACGGCCATGAGGCCGACCTCGACCTGGGGCATTACGAACGTTTCACCAATGTCCGCACCACACGTGCCAACAACGTCACCACAGGCCGCATCTATCAGAGTGTCATCGACAAAGAGCGTCGAGGCGACTATCTGGGCAAGACGGTGCAGATTGTGCCCCACATCACCGATGAAATCAAGCGCAATGTCAAGGCGCTCGGCAACACCGGCAACTTTGATTTCGTGATTACTGAAATCGGCGGTACGGTAGGAGATATCGAGTCACTGCCGTTTATCGAGAGCGTGCGCCAGCTGCGCTGGGAGCTCGGCTCAAACTGCGTGTGCGTGCATCTGACCTACGTGCCCTATATCGCAGCGGCAAAGGAGTTGAAAACCAAGCCTACACAGCACTCCGTCAAGCAGCTTCAGGAAGTCGGCATACAGCCCGATATACTTGTGCTCCGCACAGAGAAACACATCTCGCCCGAGATGCGCAAGAAAATCGCTCTCTTCTGTAACGTCGCTCCCGACGCCGTAATCCAGTCAATCGACGTTCCCTCGATATATCAGGTGCCCATCAAAATGCATGAGCAGCACCTCGACGACCTCGTGCTCAAGCGCGTAGGATTACCCGTTGACGGTGAGCCCGACATGAAGGCATGGCTTCACTTCCTCGACAAGATGGCCTACGCCGAGAAGGAAGTGCGCATCGGTCTCGTCGGCAAGTATGTAGAGCTTCAGGACGCCTACAAGTCAATCAACGAGTCGCTCTTCCAGGCAGCCACTTACAACGATCGCAAACTCAAACTCGAATATATCCACTCTGAAAAACTCAACGACAGCAATGTCGACGAGCGCATGAAGGATCTTGACGGTGTTATCATTGCTCCCGGTTTCGGTCAGCGCGGCATCGAGGGTAAGTTCGTGGCTCTGAAATGGTGTCGCGAACACAATGTGCCCACATTCGGCATCTGCCTCGGCATGCAGTGCATGGTGATAGAGTTCGCACGCAACGTGCTCGGTCTGACCGACGCCAATTCAACTGAAATGGACCATGCCACTCCCTATAACGTGATTGACCTCATGGAGGAGCAGAAAAGCATCTCTAACATGGGCGGCACAATGCGTCTGGGTGCATACGACTGCGTGCTGAGTGACAATTCACGCGCGGCGCAAGCCTACGGAACCACCAAGGTGAGCGAACGCCACCGCCATCGCTTCGAGTTCAACAACGACTACCGCGAGCGTTTCGAGCAGGCCGGCATGAAATGTGTGGGCGAGAACCCCGCCACTCGTCTGGTCGAGGTGGTCGAGATACCGGAAAAACGCTGGTTTATCGGCACACAATATCATCCGGAATACTCATCAACCGTGCTCAGCCCAAATCCATTGTTCCTCAGTTTCGTGAAGGCTGCGGTAGATTACAGCGAAGACAAAAACAAATAAGAACCCCCATAATACATCCATTACGTGAACAGTTCATTTAAGATAGTACTTGTTGCGGCGGCAGTGTTCTTCGGAATGATGCTGCTCAACAAGCCTAAAGAGAAAGAGGCTCAGGAGGCTCAGACAAACGAAGTTGCCGTTCAGGAAAGCGCTCAGGCTTCAATGACAGATGCCGAACTGGCTCTCATTCCGTCAATAGTGAGAGAAATCGGAGTGCGTGACACCACAGGCGGTCGCGAGAGTTTCAGCTACCGCACTGATGCAGTGGCGCTCAATGTAGCTGACGGACATCTTGACGGTACGATAAGTGTTGATTCCTTTACAGTAGCAGTCGACAGCGCTCTGGTGCGTCATTTTCCGGTGGAAATGAATGTCACCCAGCAGGATATGGCCTACAATACTCTTGTCAAGGAACTTAAGGAAATCGGTGTCTACCGCAAGTTTGCCTCGTTGCGCAAGCCGGTGCCCTCGGCCGATACGGTGCGCCTTGAGAATGATGTGCTGGCAATAGAATTTGACGCCCACGGCGGCATCATGTCGAAAGCCACTCTGAAAAAGTATAAGACATACTTTGCGTCGAAAACCGACAAAAACAAGATCGACTCGGCGCAGGTCGAGGTGTTCAGCCCGGCTGACCGCGCGACCTATTGGTTCAAAATCGACTACAACAACAACTATGTTGATACCCATCACCTCTACTTCACCCCCCGACAGGTGAATGACAGCATCGTTGAGATGACGGTCGATCTCGGCGACGGTGCCCGCTGGGGTTACCGCTATACGCTGCCTCAGGGTGAAAGCTATCTGGTGAGGATGGATGTCATTCAGCATAACACTCAGAATGTGCTCCCGCAGAACACTACACAAATGGGCATGGCCTGGAAAATGGAACTGCCCCGTCTGGAGCGCGGTCTGACATTCGAGGAGCGTAACTCGGGTATCTATTACCGTTATTTTGGCGAGACTCCCGACAACATCAACGGCAATTCGTCAAAGACCGAAAAGATTAACCACCGTGTGCAGTGGCTCGCGTTCAAAGACCAGTTCTTCTCCACAATCATGTTGCCGCGCAAAGGATTTGAGTCCGGCGTCGTGCAGCAACAGGCCTATAAGGTGCATCCTGATGCCGAGCATATCAAATTTCTCGCTGCCGACATGGTTGTGCCCTACAGCGCTACCGACGAGATTGCCGCTTCGTTTGACGTGTTCATCGGGCCGAACCTCTATCCGCTTCTCAAGGATATCGACGTGCAGTTAGGCGTTGACGACGGTCTCAGCCTCACGCGTGTGATACCTCTCGGCTGGTCATGGCTGCGCTGGATCAACACTCTGATTGTCATTCCGGTATTCACATTCCTCAGCGGGTTTGTGTCAAACTACGGTATCATCATCCTGCTGCTTACAATATTCATCAAACTGATAATATTCCCCTTCACCTACAAGAGCTACCTGTCGCAGGCCAAGATGCGTCTGCTCGCTCCCGAAATAAAGGAAATCAACGACAAGTATCCCGGCAAGGAGAATGCGATGGTGCGTCAGCAGAAGACCATGGCACTATATTCACGGGCCGGAGCGAGTCCGTTCTCGGGCTGCCTGCCTCTGTTGCTCCAGATGCCTATACTTATAGCAATGTTCTCGTTCTTCCCCTCGTGTATCGAGCTTCGCGGACAGAGCTTCCTATGGGTGCAGGATCTCGCGGCGCCTGACGTTATCTTCACGCTGCCGTTCTCCATACCGTTCTACGGCAAGGAAGTCAGCCTCTTCTGTCTGCTGATGACCGCGACAAATATCGTCTATACCCGCATCAACATGAAAAATCAGCCGTCGTCATCGTCGATGCCCGGCATGAAGTGGATGATGTATCTTATGCCTGTGATGTTCCTCTTCTTCTTCAACAGTTATCCGGCAGCGCTCAGCTACTACTACTTCCTGTCGCTGTTGATTACCATCATCCAGACATGGATATTCCGCCGTTGTGTCAACGAAGAGAAACTCCGCCGCAAGATGGCCGAGAATGCCGCAAGGCCGAAGAAAAAATCAGGCTTCATGGCTCGTCTGGAAGAAGCTCAGCGCAAACAGCAGGCCGCGCTTCGCGAGCAGCAGAAAGGCCGCCGACGGTAAAAAATCACGACTCATGAAGCACAATTCGTGAGTTGATGTGAAAAATTCGGATATTAAACGCTGATAGTGGGAACATTTTCCTCTGTCAGCGTTTTTTTTATTAAAAAACGGCAATTCTTTTTAAAAAATTCCTATCTTTGAAATGACGCTTTGACAAGTCGGCTTCCGCAGAGGGGCCCCTGAAAGAAGAAGAGATCTTACCTTATAAATATAATACGATAAAAACTAAAGAATATGAAAGCCATGATCAGCCCTTTAGCCCATGTCGATGCTTCTGCCAGATTAGGCGAGAATGTCATCGTCCACCCGTTTGCATACGTAGACAAGGATGTCGCGTTAGGCGACGGTTGTGAGATAATGCCTTACGCAAGTGTCATGAACGGCACGCGCATGGGTTGCCGCAACAAAGTGTATCAGGGAGCAGTGGTCGGTGCCGACCCTCAGGATTTCCGGTGGAAAGGAGGCGACTCATATTGCACCATCGGCGATGACAATGTGATACGTGAGCATGTGATAATCAACCGTGGCTTCGAGACGCCCGAAGGCACTCTGATCGGTGACAACTGCGTCATAATGGCCAACAGTCACGTCGGACACGACTGCCGTCTCTCCGGTAAGAGTGTGCTCGGCAACGGTGTCACAATGGCCGGCAACGTGCATGTCGGTGAAAATGTGATACTTTCGTCCAACACCATATTTCATGAAGATTCAAATGTCGGCGACTGGGTGCTTGTCAAAGGCGGCTGCCGCATTTCGGGCAATGTGCCTCCGTATATCATCGTCGCACACAACCCGGTGGCATATTTCGGCGTCAATGCCTACGTGATGCGCAAGCATGGCTTTACCACCGAGCAAATCGACGATATTGCAAAGGCCTACCGCCATGTCTATCAGTCGGGCACATCTGTATTCAATGCCCTCAAACGTATAGAGGCCGACGTAGACCCGTCGGCTCACCGCGACGCCATAACCGATTTCATACGCCGCAGCAATCTGCAGATTGTGGCCGTGCCCGTCGAACTTGAATAAAATAACGTCTTTGTTTACGGAAATTTTGCAAAGCTGATTTGGCCTCCCGATCGGGGCTCAAATCAGTTTTGCATGAATACACCGCGCTTAAGGGGCACACTTTTAAAGAAAAAAATCCTTAATCATTTGCGGGTAAGATGAAAAAAAGTTAATTTTGTAACGCAAAACTGAAATTATGCCCCGGCTGCAGTGGTTTAAACTGCTGTTGTCGGGCGACAATTGATTGTAGACCAATACAATAGCTTGCATAAAATAAGTAATTTATCTATTAATAATCCAAAATCCTCTAAACTTCTATGTGGTTAACAAGCTCATCGATAGGACGGAAGTTTGTCATGGCTCTGACCGGCGCTTTCTTAGTCCTGTTTGTTACATTTCACGTGTTGATGAATGGAGTGGCTTTGTTCTGGCCGACAGCCTACAATGCTGTGTGTGAATTCCTCGGCGCCAACTGGTATGCCCTTATCGGCACTGCCATCCTGGCCGGCGGTTTCATCCTCCATATCCTCTACGCCCTGTGGCTTACCTACGAGAACCGCCGCGCACGCGGCAACGACCGCTATGCCGTGACTTCACGTCCGAAACAGGTTGAATGGTCGTCAAAGAACATGCTCGTTCTCGGTATCGTGGTCGTATGTTTCCTGATCGTGCACCTTTTCCAGTTCTGGGCAAAGATGCAGCTCCCCGAAGTGCTCGGCCTTGAAGGCGAGTTCCCCGGAGCGGCAGGTACACTCTTCATCCAGAAGGCATTCAGCTGCCCCGTCACTTTGATTGTCTATCTTATCGGTTTCGGCGCACTGTGGCTTCACATGACCCACGGCTTCTGGTCGATGTGCCAGTCGTCAGGTCTCAACAACGGCGTATGGATGAACCGCCTGAAAACCATCGGCACAGTATGGGCTACAGTGGTAGTTCTCCTGTTCGCTGTTGAGGCAATCGTGTTCACCGTGCAGGCAAAACGTGGCTACTATACTTCAAACGAGGCTCTGATCGAACAGTATGTCGAGATGGCTCCGGCCTGCAACTGCGAAGGTTGTGAAGGCTGCGAAAGCTGTGACGAATGTGGCTGTGCCGCCGGCAAATGCGCCGAGTCATGCCACCGTTGCGCCACCTTGGCGAAAATCTATGCAGTGTGTGTCGAAGGCTGCGCCGTGAGTGCTTGCGACTCTTCTGCCTGCGGCGACCGCAACGCTTCCGATTCAGTGAGCGATAACTTTAACGAAGGAACATTTTAATTAATCAGTTATGGCAGATATTAAAAATCTCGAAGGGATGATTGACTCGACTCCGATCATGAAAGATTTCGCCGACATCGAATCGGCCGCCCTCCCCGAATATCAGATTGACTCAAAGATACCCGAAGGTCCCGTAGCTGATAAGTGGACCAACTATAAAGCACATCAGAAACTCGTCAACCCCGCCAACAAGCGTAACCTCGATGTAATCGTCGTCGGTACGGGTCTTGCAGGAGCGTCGGCAGCGTCGACACTCGGCGAGATGGGCTTCAACGTGCTCAACTTCTGCATTCAGGATTCACCCCGCCGCGCCCACTCTATCGCGGCTCAGGGCGGTATCAACGCAGCCAAGAACTATCAGAACGACGGTGACTCTGTATATCGTCTTTTCTACGACACTGTAAAAGGCGGTGACTTCCGTTCACGCGAAGCCAATGTCTACCGTCTTGCCGAAGTGTCAAACAACATCATCGACCAGTGCGTGCAGCAGGGTGTGCCCTTCGCCCGCGAATACGGCGGCCTCCTCGCCAACCGTTCGTTCGGCGGCGCACAGGTGTCTCGTACATTCTACGCCAAAGGTCAGACCGGCCAGCAGCTCCTTCTCGGCGCGTATGCTTCGCTCAACCGCCAGATACAGAAAGGCACTGTCAAGTCATACAACCGCCGCGAGATGCTCGACCTCGTCATCATCGACGGCCGCGCCCGCGGTATCATCGTGCGCAACCTCGTGACCGGTAAGCTCGAACGCTATGCCGCCCACGCCGTGGTTCTCGCCACCGGAGGTTATGGCCGCACATTCTTCCTTTCGACCAACGCCATGGGCTGCAACGGCTCAGCCGCTATCCAGGCATTCAAGAAAGGCGCATATCTCTCAAACCTCGCATTCACCCAGATACACCCCACTTGTATCCCCGTGCACGGCGAGGACCAGTCGAAACTCACTCTTATGTCGGAGTCGCTCCGTAACGACGGCCGCATCTGGGTGCCCAAAAAGAAAGAAGACGCAGAGGCTATCCGCGCCGGCAAGCTCAAACCGACCGACATACCCGACGAAGACCGCGACTTCTATCTCGAACGCCGCTATCCCGCGTTCGGTAACCTCTGCCCCCGCGACATCGCATCGCGTGCCGCCAAGGAACGTTGCGACGCAGGCTACGGCGTAGGTACGGGCAACGCCGTATATCTCGACTTCAAATATGCCATCGAACGTCTCGGCGCCGATGTAGTGCGTGACCGCTACGGCAACCTCTTCGACATGTACCAGATGATTTCTGATGACAACCCCTACGAGACCCCCATGCAGATATTCCCCGCCAGCCACTACACAATGGGCGGTATCTGGGTCGACTACGAGCTGCAGACCTCTATCAAGGGTCTTTTCGCCATCGGCGAATGCAACTTCTCCGACCACGGTGCAAACCGTCTCGGCGCATCTGCGCTCATGCAAGGTCTTGCCGACGGTTACTTCGTGCTTCCCTACACCCTTCAGAATTATCTCAGCGACCAGATCAAAGTGCCCCACTTCAAGACCAACACCCCTGAGTTCGCTCAGGCTGAGGCCGACGTCAAGGCACGCATCGAGAAACTGATGAACATCAAGGGTACGAAATCGCCCGATGAAATCCACAAACGTCTCGGTCACGTGATGTGGAACCTCGTAGGCATGGGTCGCACGCTCCAGAGCCTTGTGAAAGCCACTAAGGAAATCGAAGAAGTGCGCAAGGAATTCTACACTGACCTCCGCGTGGTAGGTTCGGCCGACGACCTCAATACCGAGCTTGAAAAAGCTCTCCGTCTGGAAGACTTCCTCGTGATGGCCAAGATGATGGCTATCGACGCCCTCAACCGCAACGAGTCGTGCGGCGCACACTTCCGCGAGGAATACCAGACTGCCGACGGCGAGGCTGCCCGTAACGATAAGGACTATATGTATGTGAGCTGCTGGAAATATACCGGCGACACCGAGAAGCCCATCCTTCTCAAAGAGCCCCTCAAATATGAGGCCATCCAGGTTCAGACACGTAACTATAAATCATAATCGAAACGTCAAACTTATAAGATATTACAACAATGGAACATACAATTTCGGTAAACTTGAAGATTTGGCGTCAGCGCGGTCCCAAGGAAAAAGGCCGTTTCGTCAACTATCAGGTCGACAATGTGTCAACCGGCAGCTCATTCCTCGAAATGCTCGACATGCTCAACCAGCAGCTCGTGGAGAAAGGTGAGGAACCGGTAGTGTTTGATAACGACTGCCGCGAAGGCATCTGCGGTATGTGCTCGCTTTATATCAACGGTCACCCCCACGGACCGGTGCAGGGCATCACTACCTGCCAGCTCCACATGCGCAAATTCAACGATGGCGACACCATCACCATCGAGCCGTGGCGTTCGGCAGCATTCCCCGTAATCCGCGACCTCACTGTCGACCGCAACGCGTTCGACAAGATACAGCAGGCCGGCGGTTACGTATCGTTCAACTGCGGCGGTGCTCCCGATGCCAATGCCACTCCCATCTCAAAAGAGGTTGCCGACGTGGCTATGGACTCAGCAACCTGCATCGGCTGTGGCGCCTGCGTCGCTGCCTGCAAGAACGGTTCTGCAATGCTCTTCGTGTCAGCTAAGGTAAGCCAGTTCGCACTTCTTCCCCAGGGTCAGGTGGAACGCGCACGTCGCGCCCGCGCTATGGTCAAGAAGATGGACGAGCTCGGGTTCGGTAACTGTACCAACACCGGAGCATGTGCGGCAGAATGCCCCAAGAGCATTCCGTTGAGCAACATCGCCCGCCTCAACCGCGAATTTATCAAAGCGAAGTTCAAAGACTAAGCAAAAGTCTATTCAATAAAAAAGGGAGCCGTCAGGCTCCCTTTTTTATTGAATAAATCAGAAAATAAAGTCGTAAAAGTCACTGACGACCTTAACGCCTTGATATTGACAAGCAGTCAATTATGAATTATGAATTATGAATTGCCGATGGTCACTGTCATGACGAGCGTCGTCGTGCAGCCCAGCGACGATTTGAAGCTGCAAAGCCCGTGATTTGGCACACCATCGGTCGATGATGTGCCGATGTTGACAATCTCGAAACCAAGCGAATGGTAGTGGCCGAACAGATGATATGGAAGCATGTTCATCGGACGCGTCTGCTCGAAGCCCGGAGCATCACCCCAATAGACTACATGCGCAATGCCGGGAGCAATGCGATAGACGATAGCCGCGGCCACATCAACGCCATCATGACTCATGACGAATGAGTCGATATCGATTGCCGCAGCCGTAGCCTCTACCTGAGCGAGCGTCATGGCGAGGTAGTAGCCTTTGGAGGTGCGGTTGGCACGTATAACGGCGTAAGCGCGGGCTATATCGACTTGCGCGAAAGTAAATCCCGCCCGCATGGCGCGGCGATAATTCTTGCGCGCGTTGTGCCTGAGGTGTTTTTCAAAGTCGGGAAACAGTGAAAGGTCATAGTGGAAGTTGAAATCGGCAGTGATGTGCGAAGCCATGTTCATGGCCGTGCCGGCTATCTGCGAAAGCATTGAAGGAGCGACAAACGATGGCGGAAACACAATGCGCAGAGGGGTAGGGGCAAGATATTCCGTGACCTTGCGTAGAAAGCTCTCTACGGTGGCGATACTCGGGTCGTTTCGCCAGGAGATTGCGGACATAGGCGCTGAAAATGGTGTGCGCCATAGACCATCACGCCGACCGGCGATGAGACCCATCACCGGTGAGCCGGAAGCGTCGCAGCCGACAATACATTCCACACGCTCTGCGTTGCCGCTGTTGAGCATGTTGAATGCCGCTGAGCCAAACGCCGTTGACGGCTTCGGGAAAAAGCGGTCGAAGTCATCGGGAGTTACGGAAACCAGATTTTCTATCATGAGTGTCGGGGAGTGTCTGTAGCCGGATTTTTATATCAGTGAAAATTCGCCGAAAAAAAATGTAATAGAGGTTAATATTTTTTGTAATATTAACGTGTCAAAGTTAATAAAAACCTTTAACAGTTGAAAAAAAAGTGGTAACTTTGTACGAATTTTAGAAGTATAAGAAAATATAGAACCATTTTATGAACGTAATTAAGAAAACCATCGCACTGCCCGATGGCCGCGAGATTACCATCGAAACCGGCAAGCTTGCCAAGCAGGCCGATGGAGCCGTTGAGCTCCGCCTCGGAGCCACGATGCTTCTCGCCACTGTTGTTACCGCAAAAGAAGCGGGCGAAGGGGTCGATTTCATGCCCCTGCAAGTAGAGTACAAAGAGAAATTCTCATCGGCAGGACGTTTTCCCGGAGGTTTCCTCAAGCGCGAAGGCCGTGCTTCTGACTACGAAATCCTTACCTCACGTCTGGTTGACCGAGTGCTCCGTCCCCTCTTCCCCGACAATTACCATGCCGACACATTTGTAAACATCACAATGTATTCATCTGACGGCGTTGACATGCCCGACGCGCTTGCCGGACTGGCAGCCTCGGCCGCTCTCGCTGTCTCTGACATACCTTTCAACGGGCCTATCTCTGAAGTGCGTGTGGCCCGCGTCAACGGCGAGTTTGTCATCAACCCCACATTCGAGCAGCTTGAAAACGCCGACATGGAGCTGATGGTAGGCGCCACCTACGACAATATCATGATGGTGGAAGGCGAAATGAACGAAGTGTCGGAAGCCGACCTTCTCGCTGCACTCAAGGCCGCTCACGATGCCATCAAGGAGCAGTGCAAGGCTCAGATGGAGCTCGCAGAGGAAGTAGGCTCTCTCGTAAAGCGCGAATACTGCCACGAAAACAATGACGAGGAACTCCGCAAGGATGTCCGCGAAAAATGCTACGACAAGGCATACGCCATCGCCAAGACCGGCTCGGCCGACAAGCACTGGCGCGCCGACTCTTTCGCCGCCATCTGCGACGAATATATCGAATCGCTCCCCGAAGAAGAGCGCGACGAAAAAGCTCCCCTGGTGAAACGTTACTATCACGACGTCGAGAAAGAGGCAATGCGCCGCTGCGTGCTCGACGAGGGCATCCGTCTCGACGGCCGCAAGACCACCGAGATCCGTCCTATCTGGTGCGAGACCGACTATCTGCAGTCGCCCCACGGTTCAGCAGTGTTCACCCGCGGCGAGACCCAGGCGCTTGCAACTGTCACCCTCGGCACCAAACTCGACGAGAAAATACTCGACGACGTGCTCAACACAGGCCGCGAGCGTTTCCTCCTCCACTACAACTTCCCTCCCTTCTCCACCGGCGAGGCTCGTCCTACCCGCGGCGTAGGCCGTCGCGAGGTCGGACACGGCAACCTTGCCCACCGTGCGCTCAAGCGTATGTTCCCCGATGACTTCCCCTACGTATGCCGCATCGTCAGCGATATCCTCGAGTCAAACGGCTCGTCATCGATGGCCACCGTATGCGCCGGCACCCTCTCGCTGCTCGACGCCGGTGTCAAGATGAAACGCCCCGTTGCCGGTATCGCCATGGGTCTTATCTCAGACGGTGAGAAATACGCCATACTCAGCGACATCCTCGGCGACGAGGACCACCTCGGCGACATGGACTTCAAGGTGACAGGCACACGCGACGGTATCACCGCCACGCAGATGGATATCAAGTGCGACGGCCTCTCTTACGAGATACTCGAACGCGCCCTCAACCAGGCTCGTGACGGCCGTCTCCACATACTGGACATCATCGAGGAGACAATACCCCAGCCCCGTGCCGACTACAAGCCCAATGTGCCCCGCATCGTCACAATGCTCATACCCAAAGATCTTATCGGTGCTGTCATCGGCCCGGGCGGAAAGATTATCCAAGGCATTCAGGAGGCTTCAGGCGCAACTGTATCGATCGACGAAATCGACGAAGGCGGATTCATCGAGGTTGCTGCGACCAACAAGGAGGCGATGGACAAGGCTATCGAGATGATCAACGCCATCGTGGAGCTTCCCGAAGAGGGCAAGGTCTACACCGGCACAGTTCGCTCGATTATGGAATTCGGTGCATTCGTGCAGTTCATGCCCAACCGCGACGGTCTGCTCCATATCTCGGAAATCTCATGGGATCGTCTGGCCGACATGGAGGCTTCAGGTCTCAAGGAAGGCGACGTCGTAGAGGTGAAACTTATCGAAATCGACAAGAAAACCGGCAAATACCGTCTGTCGATGCGTGCGCTTCAGCCCAAGCCCGAAGGCTACGTAGAGCCTGAACGCGCTCCCCGTGGCGACCGTGGCCCGCGTCGTGACCGCGGCAATGACCGTGGACCCCGCCGTGACCGTGGCGATCGCGGTCCCCGCAAGTAATTGACAAAACTACTTATATATACTGATAAAAGGCAGTCCTTGACCGGGATTGCCTTTTTTGATTGTCAGCCGTCGGCCATGCTCTTTCATAATATGGTGGTATATTGGCAGTAGCCGAAAAATTTCAGAAAATTATAGTCCTATTGCCGGGCTTATTGTTATCTTTGTCGTAGAGGAATAACTAATCCAGATAAATATGATAGATTTTTCGTATTGTTCGCCTACGCGATACATATTCGGACGAGGCGTTGAGTCGCAGGTCGGAGAACTTACCGCCGCGATGGGAGTGAAGAAAGTGCTTGTTGTGTCGGGTCACGGTTCGGCTCGCCGCTCGGGGCTTCTTGACCGCGTGCTCGTGTCGGTTGCTGCGGCAGGAGTGAAGACGCTCGAACTTACGGGCATCGACCCCAATCCCACTGACGACCGCGTTTATGAGGGTATAGAGATATGTCGTCGGGAAGGGGTCGACGGTGTGGTTGCGGTCGGTGGCGGAAGCGCTATCGACACGGCTAAGGCTATAGCCGGCGGTGTGCTCTACGACGGTGATTTCTGGGATTTTTACGAAGGTAAAGCCGTGATGGAGCAGGCGCTGCCGATAGGTGTGGTGCTCACTATTCCCGCTGCCGGAAGCGAGGGCTCGGGCAACTCTGTCATCACCCGAAAGAGCGATATGAAGAAGATATCGCTGCGCACCGACATGGCGCTGCGCCCCAAGTTCGCAATACTCAATCCGGAGCTGACGTTCACGTTGCCGCCGTTTCAGGTGGCAAGCGGCATCGCCGACATGATGGCGCATATCATGGAACGTTATTTCAGCCCTACCGACGATTGTGAGACAACTGACCGCGTGGCCGAAGGGCTGCTTAAGGCTATCATAACTGAGGCTCCGCGCACAATGTCGGCGCCGACCGATTATCAGCCCCGCGCCAACATCATGTGGGCCGGCACGCTTGCCCACAATGGTGTGTGTGGCTGTGGCCGTGTGGAGGACTGGGTGAGCCATTTCATGGAGCACGAGATTTCTGCTGTCTACGGTGTCACGCATGGAGCCGGGCTCGCCGTGGTGTTCCCCGCGTGGATGACTTTCATGACTCAGCATAAACCGGAGCGTGTGGCTCAGTTCGCGCGGCGAGTGTTTGATGTGAAAGAGAGCGACGACCGCGCCGCTGCAATGGAAGGTGTCGCATGTCTCAAAAGCTTCTACAGTTCCATAGGATTGCCGGTGTCATTCGCCGGGCTCGGCATAGATCAGCCTGACATTGACCTGCTCGTAAAGCGCCTGCACGCCAACAAAGGCGAAGTGATAGGCGGTTACTACAGCCTGACTCAGGCCGACACTTACGAAATCTATAAAATAATGCACAATTCATAATTCATAATTCATAATTAGGTCGGACGGGTGACAGGTTTGGCCTAATTATGAATTATCAATTGTGAATTGGTTCGGAGTTACCATCCGCCGGAGGCACCGCCGCCACCTGTCGAGCCCCCGCCGAAGCTGCCCCCACCGAAACCTCCGCCTCCGCCGAAGCCGCCTCCGCGTCCTATTCCTCCCATAGGGATTATGACCGGAGGCGCTACTACTTTGGCTATTTCATAACGCACGCGGCGACGCTTGTTGCAATTCTTGCAGAAGTAGGTTTTTTCGCCGATACCCTTGGCTGATGTGGTAGGCTGCACGAGCACGGTGTTGGCTTCCTCTACCTCTGCGCGGGCTCCGCACACAGGGCATATCTTATAGGGGACATTATGATTGACGTAGGGCAGAATACTGTTTGTGCCGCATTCGTCGCAGTGCCACACGTCGTAGTCTACCGAACCGATATTCTCTTCGCGGTCCTGTGCCGGAGTGAGATAGTCATTGTCGTGCACCTCGTCGATAAGACGCATGGCATGGTTGCAGTTGGGGCATAGCGAGCGTGCGCGGCGAGCGTGGCGCATAAGTAGCATGAGCAGCAGATAACTGAGCACCGGAATGCCGAGAAATCCGACTGTGATGACAAGAAACGGCAGCTTGAGGCGGCGCAGCCTGTCATAACGTTCGTGCCGTTCGAGGCCGCGGGTGCGTGCGCTTGTCACAATGGCCCATATCGCCATTGCCACGAAGAGTATGATGCCGAGAGTGAGGTAAGTGCTGAAGAAATTGTCTTTTTTGCCTGCGCCGGCATTGTTGGCATATCGGGATACAAGGTCGTCGGCATTGGCCGGGTCGGTCAGAACGGCGCTCACAGCCTGCGCCGTTCTGACAACGGCGGCATCGACGTCGCCCTGACGCATGGCCGGAGCTATGATATCGCGTATGATGCGTCCGCAGCGTGCGTCGGTAAGCGCTATTTCGGTGCCGCGTCCGGTGCGCAGCACCGCCTTGCGGTCGTTGACCGAGATGACAACCAGCAATCCGTTGTCGGTGTCTTTCTTGCCTATGCCCCATGCGTCGAAGAGGTCAGTGGCATAATCGTCGATATTGTTGTTGCCGATGTCGCTCACCACCACCATGACAGGCTCGGCAGTCGATGACCTCCATGTGGCTCTTAACACAGAGTCGGCACGCGCTATGGCTCCCTGCGACAGATATCCGTCAGGGTCGGAGACAAAGCGGGTGGAGTCGGCGAGGTGCACGTTAGGCACTTCATTGATATCGCGGCCAAAAGCTGTTGCCACACTCAGGAAAGCTACAAATATAAAAAATATGCTGCGCATTAGTTATATGATTTATACATCTTATAGGAAGTTATAAGAAGACCAAGAGTTATTATAATAACAAAAACAGACGGGCAAAAGAAAAATCCCGTTTCCAAATAATTGTGAATTATGCATTGTCACACTGCCGGAAGCGACATGCCGTTGAGCTTGCGGTACAGGTCAAGCGCATAGACATCGGTCATGGCCGAAACATGGTCAAGCACAGCCTGCACCTTCCCGAAGAGGTCGGGCGCGTTGACATCATACTGGCGCGGTACTTTCGACAGCAGCAGACGCGAGTAGTTGAGTTCGGGATTGCACACGGCGTGTATGAGTTTTTCGAGCAGGAAAGTCACAATCTTGTTACCAGCAAGCTCGATGTCTACAACATCGGGCGCACAATATATGCGTTGCCACGACATCTCGGTGCATGCCTTGTAGGCAGCGCCCTCAATAGTGTCGACGTGCGAAAGCAGCGAGCCCTGGAATGTGCCGTCGAGAATACTGCCTTCATTGTCGAGAAACGCGCTGCGGCAGCAGTTGACGAGAGCGCCTATCGCACATGACCGCAGGTAGGCTATTTTCTCGTTCGGGTCGTCGACATGGCTCATGCGCTCGGTTATCGATGCCCGGCGCTCGTCGCTGAAAAATGCCAGAAGCAGTGATATAACGGTGTCGGTCGATAATATCTTGAGTTTGTGGGCGTCTTCTATATCCATTATCTCATAGCAGATATCGTCGGCCGCCTCCACGATATATACGAGGGGATGGCGGGCAAAACGCAGCGATTCGCCCTCTGACGGCAGCCGCAGTATTCCCAGATGGTCGGCGATGCGTTCGAAGCAGTCGCGCTCTGATGTGAAGAAACCGAATTTCCCTTTTCCGCCCGCAAGTGTCGAGTCGTAGGGATATTTCACGATAGAGGCCAGTGTGGAGTAGGTCATTGCGAAGCCGCCGGGACGACGCCCGCGAAACTGATGTGTGAGCACACGCAGCGAGTTGGCGTTGCCTTCGAAGTTGATGAGGTCGCTCCACTGCTGTGCCGACAGCCTGCTGCGCAGCTCGCGGCCGGCACCCTCTGAAAAGAAGGTGGCTATCGCTTTCTCGCCGGAGTGTCCGAACGGCGGATTGCCCAGATCATGGGCGAGGCATCCGGCCGCTACGATTTCGCCTATTGCGTCGAATGTCTCGACGGGCACTTCGGGGTGACGCGAGCGCAGTCCGGCGGCGATGTCGTTGGCAAGAGAGCGTCCCACGCATGCAACTTCGATGGAGTGGGTGAGACGGTTGTGCACGAAGATGCTGCCCGGCAGCGGAAACACCTGTGTCTTGTTCTGCAGGCGGCGGAACGGCGATGAGAACACCAGACGGTCATAGTCGCGCTGGAAGTCGGAGCGCGAGCCACGGCGCTCGTCGTGGAAATGCTCGAGTCCGAGGCGCATGTCTGACACAAGCCGCTCCCAGTTCATGGTCTGCGGCGATGCCGTCTTATTGGTGCTGTCAGGGGTTGATGGTGTCATCGTCGTAGGTCTGATAGAGTAAGTCGTTGTAGGGGAAGCGCTGCAGGTGTATCTCCTTTGCCATGGCATAGAGTCTCTGTTTGAGAGCGTCGATGTTGAGTCCTTTTTTTGCGGAGATAAACACGGCGTTGTCATGCATGCGGGCCATCCATGTCGCTTCAAGCTCGTCGAGCGGAATGTTTTCGCGCTGTCGCGGGGTGAGGTCATCCTCATCCTTGGGCACGTAGTTGTAGGCGTCGATTTTGTTGAACACCATTATCATCGGCTTGTCTTTGGCGTCGCATATCTCCTGCAGAGTGCGGTTCACGACCTCTATCTGCTCCTCGAAGCCGGGGTGTGATATGTCGACGACATGGACGAGTATGTCGGCGTCGCGCACCTCGTCGAGAGTCGATTTGAACGAGTCGACCAGATGTGTGGGCAGTTTGCGTATGAAGCCGACAGTGTCGGTCAGCAGAAACGGCAGGTTGTCGATGACGACCTTGCGCACTGTGGTGTCGAGTGTTGCGAAAAGCTTGTTCTCGGCAAACACCTCGCTTTTGGCAAGAAGGTTCATGAGCGTCGACTTCCCTACGTTGGTGTAGCCGACGAGCGCCACGCGCGTGAGTTTGCCACGGTTTTTGCGCTGCATCGATTTCTGCTTGTCGATGGCTGCGAGCTCGTTTTTGAGCCGTGAGATCTTGTCGAGAATGATACGGCGGTCGGTCTCTATCTGAGTCTCGCCGGGGCCGCGCATGCCGATGCCGCCTCGCTGACGCTCAAGGTGGGTCCACATGCGGGTAAGGCGCGGCAGCAGATACTGGTATTGCGCGAGTTCCACCTGTGTCTTGGCGTTGGCTGTCTGTGCCCGCTTTGCGAATATGTCGAGAATGAGTGATGTGCGGTCGAGAATTTTCACCTGCAGTTCCTTCTCTATATTCGACACCTGCTTTATCGTGAGGTCATCGTCGAAAATGACCATGCCTATCTCGTTATCCTCGACGTAGGCTTTGATTTCCTCAAGTTTGCCTTTGCCGACGAATGTGCGCGAATTAGGCATCTCCATCTTCTGGGTGAAACGTTTCACTGTGACTGCTCCGGCAGTGTCGGCGAGAAATTCAAGCTCGTCGAGATATTCGTTGACCTTCGTCTCGTTCTGTCGCGGGGTTATGAGCCCCACAAGCACGGTGCGTTCGGTGGTCTCTTTGTTTATTATCAGGTCTTTCATTTTGTTATGCGCGCCTTATTGAGTTGATAACGCAAATTTAGCGTAAAAGTTTCATATTGGCAAGCGCGTCGCCGACGTGGCGCCGCGCTTGCGCTTGTGGTTATGTGACACTCGGTTACGGACGGGTGAAACCGTCGGCGGCGCATCGTTTCTTCATGCTGGCGATGCGTGCGGCGGTGTCGGGATGGTCGGAAAATGCATTGGCGAGAGCGCCGCTGACAGCGCCGCCCTGCTGCTCGAGTGCCTCCATCTTCTCGAATGCGAGCACCATGGCGTAGGGATTTTTGCCCGACGCTTTGAGGAAGTCATAACCGTAGTCGTCGGCTTCCGACTCCTGTTTGCGCGAATATCTGGCCGACACGAGGGTCTGTGCAAGCTGGCCGAGCTGTCCGTCGGTCAGTGTGGCGACACGTGAGTCGGTGGAGCCTACGGCATCGGCGAGGGCGCTGTTGAGAAGAGCCTGCTTGAAGGCGTCCTTTGAGTCCTCGTTGGCCACATGGCCTATTTCATGGCCTATGATGCCGAGAAGCTCGTCGTCGGTCATCATGTCCATAATGCCGGTATAGACACGCACGCTGCCGTCGGCGCATGCGAATGCGTTGATGTCATCGGTGATATAGACTTTGAAGTTGAGAGGCGTGCCGTTGACCGATTTGAGGTTTTTTGTCAGGCGGTTCAGCCGCTGGGTATATTGGCTTGATGCGGGTGCTATCTTGTTTTCTGCGTCCATCTGCGCAACTGCCTGGCTGACATACTGCGCCACCTGCTCGTTTGACAGCGACATCGCCTGTGTGCTTTTTTCGATTGCCGAGCCCAGACGCGTCATGTCGACATTGCGCATTCCTGAGCATGATGTTGCCGCCGCGGCCATCGCGGCCAGTGCTGTCAGTGAAAGGAAATTCTTTTTCATATATCTTGAGGTTGTGTTTACTATCCTGCAAATTTACAAAAAAAAGATAAAAACGGCTTAAAAATATTAAGCGCGACATATTATGGAAACAATGCGTGGGCAAACTTGTTTTACTTCTACAAGACGCCCAAAGACGGGATGTGGATGATGATTGGTTAACACCAACTCCAAGAGTGATATCAAACTCTTCTCCGTTCTCGAGGTAAGGTCTTCTAAAAAGACGGGTGGACAGCAAATCCACACAAAATCCACATCACCCGCATGGACATCAGGTGGGGCATGATTTCGATAGATTTCATGCCCCACTTTTTGTATAAGAGAGTGTTTGAATTATATAAATTTAAACAGTTTCTTGGTGTTGGCCGATTTTCGGCGGCTACGGCAATGTTTGAAGTTATGCAACATCTTCTGGGGCATTGGAGATGCCCCCGCGGTCTTGTGCGCTATTATTCCGTGGTGAAGTGGTAGATGCAGGTGGAGTGATATGTTGAGTCAGGCGTGATTATTGTTGACGGCCATTGCGGAATATTGGGCGAGTTGGGATAATGCTGCGTCTCCATTACGATGGCGCCACGGTAAGGATATGCTATTGCGTTTTTACCCTTGACGGTGGAGTCGAGGAAGTTGCCGACATAGAACTGGAGTCCCGGCTCATCGGTGTATACCTCCATGACGATGCCTGAAGCCGGGGAGTGCACGCGTGCTGCCACAGCCGTGGAGTCGCCGCGAGTGTTGAGCACGAAGTTATGGTCGTAACCCAGACCGTTGCGCAGCTGTAGGTCGTCGGTTTCGATGTCGCGTCCCACCGGTTTGGGCTGTCGGAAATCGAATGGAGTGCCGTCGACAGCGCGGATTTCTCCGTCGGTCATGAATGTGCTGTCAATCGGCGTGAATGCGTCGGCGTTGATATATACATCCTGGTCGAGAATGTCGGTCGAAAGGTCGCCGGATATGTTGAAGTAGGAGTGATTGGTCAGGTTGAGTATCGTGGGGCGGTCGGTAGTGGCCTCGTAGTTGATGGCAAGAGCGTTGTCCGGCCGCAGTGAGTAGACCACGCTGACATTGATATTGCCCGGATATCCCGCGTCGCCGTCAGGAGAGAATAGCGTCAGACACAGGGTGGAGTCGTTGGGCTGTGTCGCCTCCCACAGGGCATGGTGAAATCCGATGGGACCGCCGTGCAGGCTGTGTCCGTAGTTATTGACGGGCAGTTGATACACCGAGTCGTTGAGGGTGAAGCGTCCGTGGTCGATGCGGTTGCCGTAGCGTCCGATCAGCGCTCCGAAATTCCCGTCGATGTTGATATAGTCGTCGATGTTGTCGTGGCCGAGCACCACGTCGCGCATCACACCATCTTTGTCAGGCACCATGAGCGACACCACGCGGCCTCCGTAATTGGTGATGCAGGCTTCCATGCCCGCATTGTTTTTAAGGGTGTATAGAGCAGTGGGCTTGCCGTTTATTTCTGTGACAAATTTCTGCGGATCAAGTCCTGAGCCGGTGAGTGCCGTAGTGTCGTTTTGTTTCGCGCAGGAGGCAAGTATGGCTGCTGCGCCGGCAAATAAAAGCAGTGATTGTTTCATGGCAATTGGTCTGTGATTGTCAGGTTTGATTGTTTGTTTTACAAAAATATGCATAAAACATGCAAATGATGGTGCTTTTTCTACAAAAAGATTAAAATTTTAAGGAAATTTAAAATTTAAGCATAGTCGGCTTGCTTTTTTGTATTTATTGACATATCTTTGTTTTAATTAAATGACGGTTCATTATCATGTGGCTGTCACTGAAAAGTTGCATCATTTCATTTCTCTGACTTTTTACTTACTTAATAATCAATCTAAACGCATTTACAAAAAATGGAACAGACAAATCAGATCAACGAGAGCGTGAAGCAACTCAAAGGTATGCTCGGATTTCTTAACCCCTCTACCTCTTTCATCGCCAACGCAGCATTTGCAGTAGTGGCTTTTGTGCTGTATATACTTCAGGGTGAAGGAGGCATTAACCTGGTATCAGCGTTCTTCGAATATGCAGGCGGCATTCTTGGCTTCCTTGCGTTACTCGGCATTCTTGCAGGTGTGATTCTTTATCCGATGAAAAATCAGCGTCTTTGCGCCGGTCTTAACTATTTCCTCGCCGGCTTCATGCTGCTCTCTTGTCTTCTCTTCATGTTTCATTGGGGTATCATCACCATTCTTCTCGTTGTGTTGGTGCTTATTCCCTGGATGCTCTTCACCTTCCTGAAGAAGGATGACGAAATCAAACTTTGATTTATATAAGATATCTTTTTTCGAGAGCGTTTCCCATAAAGAAACGCTCTCGTGCTTTTTATGAGGAGTGATTTACAGTGTCTTGCCGCTGATATACTCCCGTAGCCGCGCGCGGTAGCTTTCGCCAACGGGAAGCTCTTCCGATGCAATCTTCACTTTGTTGTGCCCCACACCCTCCACTGCGTCGAGATTGATGATATACGACCGGTGAATGCGCATGAACCTGTCGACAGGGAGCGTTTCTTCAAGCGAACGCAGACTCATCAGTGTTGTCACCGGACGTGGCGATGACGCAAGATATATCTGCACATACTCTGCCAGACTCTTTATCATGCAGATGTCTCCGAGCATGATGCGCCGTGTCACTCCCGACTCCTTCACATATATCGCCTCATCTGCGCGGTTGCCGCGATCAAGGCGCCGGCGCGCTCGTTCGACCGATGCCGTGAACTCGTCGTAGCTGAACGGTTTTGTCAGATAATCGACAGCCTCAACCTTAAATCCCTCTATGGCATATTCCGAATAAGCGGTGGTAAAAATCACGAGCGGTTGCGACGGTGGCAGACGACGTGCAAGTTCAATTCCCGACATATCAGGCATGTTGATGTCGAGAAACATCAGGTCGATGTCGCTGTGCCGCTCAAGTGCGGCCAAGGCCTCCGTGGCGTCGTAGCATGTATCGACAACCTCGACTCCGGGTGTGCGCTCTATGTATTTGCTCAGCTGAAGCAGAGCAAGAGGCTCGTCATCGACCGCAATGCATTTCAATGTCTCCATATCATCCCTTTTTTATTTCCGCCACGCGCTGACGTGTGGCGGGCATGGTGAGTCTCGCCTCGAAAGTGTCTCCGTTGTTGTTGATTTCCAGGATGTAATTGTCAGGATACAGCAGGTCGAGACGTCTCCGCAGATTTTCAAGACCTATGCCGTGATAGCTGTCGCCACGACTTTTGGCGTGATTGCTGTTGACCGAGCGGAATGTCACTCCGTCGCTCGCGTCAACTTTCAGCGAAATATCTATTACCGAGGGCTCTCTGTAGCTTACGCCATGTTTGAATATGTTTTCCACAAACGGAATAAACAGCAGTGGAGGCAGCTTTATGTCATCTACATCGTCAGTCAGCCCGACGTTGATTTTGACATTGTCGGTAAGGCGTATTCTCATCAGTTCGATATAATTGTTTAGGAAATCGACCTCCTGACGCAGCGTCACTTCATCCTTGTCGATCTCATAGAGCACGTAGCGCATCAGTTTCGACAGCTCTATCACCACATCACGCGCACGCTCGGCGTCGATATCTATCAGCGCATGAATGTTGTTGAGCGTGTTCATGAAAAAATGCGGATTTATCTGATATTTCAGAAACTGCAGGCGTGTCGATGTGTTTTCCGCCTCCAGACGGGCTATGCGCCGGCGGTTGCTCAATGCCCTGAAATAAAGTTTTACAGCTATGTTCACACTCACCACAAACAATGCGAACGCCACATTCATCAGCAGCATCATGTTGAACGGCGGCTTCGGACGTCCTACACGGGTGAACCGGCGTAGCTCCTTGCCGGTGTCGATGTCGGTCACAATCACTTCACGCAACTCATTGTCGCGCTCATGACGGTGCGCCCTGCGCGCCATATCCATTACGGCGATCATGCCGGCTATAGCTGTCATTGTAAGCACTCCGTAAAGCCACTTGCGGCGCCGGCGCATAAGCATCGGCATAAGCATCAGGTCGTGAACCCAGAACAGCAGAAAAAACGGCAGAATGGCAATCCATGTCTTGACGGCCTTGTCAAACTCAAACTCTGCGTCGGTGCCGTTCATATACTCGTAGCCCTGCACCACAAGCGGTATCAGAGCCACGCCGCACCACAGAGCAGCGTATATAACCCGCTCCACCTTCTTGTAATACGTATCCTGTTTCCTCTCCATAATGACAGGTTTAGAGGGAGTCTCACAACCCTCGATTGTTACAAAGATAGCATCTGACCGGCCTGATTCCAAATTTTTTCAGCCAATCCCCCTGATTACTCAACCAATCCTCTCTGATTGGCCGCAGACGCTCCGGCCGGATATCAGAACTTATATCCGGCCTTTTCTATGAGAGCCTTGTCACTGTCAATCGTAGATCCGAGCGTGGTGAGCATGTCGCCTACGATGCCTCCGTTTATGCCTGTTTTCATGGCGCGGAGCTGAGCTTCGGGCGACAGTTTCTGCCTGCCCCCCGCAAAGCGTATAAACACTTTCGGATGCACGAAACGGAAGATGGCTATCGTGACGAGTATCTCCTCCTCGGTCAGTGGAGGGGTGTCGGCAAGCGGAGTGCCGGGTATCGGTATCAGTATGTTGATGGGGATTGATATCGGTTTTATCTCGCGCAGCGCCAGCGCGAACTCCACTCGTTGGCGCGGTGTCTCGCCCATGCCGATTATGCCCCCTGAACATATCTCCAGACCGGCCCGGCGTGCCGCCTCTATCGTGGCGAGTTTGTCGGCGTAGGTGTGGGTGGTGCAGAGCCTGGGGAAGTGTGACGGAGCTGTCTCGAGATTGCAGTGATAGCGGAGCGCGCCTGCCGAACGCACCTTGCGCAGGTCGTCGATGTCGAGAAGTCCGAGCGACGCGCACGCCTTCATGCCTGTCTCGTTGGCCACGCGGCCTATCATGCGGCATATCGCGTCGAGTGTTTTCCCCTTGGCGGCTTTTCCGCTTGTCACCAGCGAGAACCGTTTTATCCCTTTGGCGTCGTTGTAGCGCGCCAGTGTCATGCAGTCCTCCTCGGGTATAAGCGGATATGTCTCGCAGCCGGTAGTCCAGTGGGCTGACTGCGCGCACCAGCGGCAGTTTTCGGGGCAGCGGCCGGAGCGGGCGTTGACAATGGAGCACGAGTCGAAAGTGGCCGGACTCAGTGCTGTTATTTCGGCTGCAGCCTCGCATAGCCTCACCGGATCGGCTTCGAGCAGCGCGTATGCCTCGTCGGTGGTGATTGCGCCTCCGCCGAGTATTCTCTCTTTTATCTCGTCAAGTCGTTTGTTGTCCATCGTCATATTTTTTCAAGAGCCTGTGAGAGGTCGTCGATGAGGTCGTCGATATGCTCGGTGCCGATGCTGAGCCGCACGCTCGACGGGGTGATGTTCTGTTGCGCGAGTTCTTCGGGTGTCATCTGCGAGTGGGTCGTGGTGTAGGGGTGGATTACGAGACTCTTGACATCGGCTACGTTGGCAAGCAGTGAGAATATGCGCAGCGAGTCGATGAAGCGCCATGTGGCCTCGACATCGCCGTCGATTTCAAATGTGAATATCGAGCCGGCTCCCGCTGGATATAGTTTGCGGTATATATCGTGGTCAGGATGGTCGGGGAGCGAGGGGTGGTTGACTTTGCGCACTTTCTGATGGCTGTTGAGGAAGTCGACCACATGCAGCGCGTTGTAGACATGGCGCTCCACGCGCAGTGACAGTGTCTCGAGTCCCTGCAGGAGTATGAAAGCGTTAAACGGAGAGATAGCGGCGCCGGTGTCGCGGAGTATGACGCAGCGTATGCGGTCGACAAAAGCCGAGCGTCCGGCCACGTCGGCGAAAACCGCGCCGTGGTAGCTCGGGTCGGGCGCTGCTATAGTCGGGAATTTGTCGGCGTTGGCCTTCCAGTCGAAGTTGCCGGAGTCAACGATTACGCCTCCGAGACTTGTGCCGTGGCCGCCCATGAATTTTGTGGCCGAGTGCACCACGATGTCGGCTCCGTGTTCGATGGGTCGCATCAGAAACGGCGTGGCGAAGGTGTTGTCGATAATCAGCGGAATGTTGTGGCGGTGGGCCACTTCGGCCACTTTGGCTATGTCAAGCACTTCGGAGTTGGGGTTTCCGAAAGTTTCGGCATAAAGACAGCGTGTGTCGGCCGTGATGGCTTTCTCGATGGCTTCGGTGTCACGGAAATTGACGATGCTGTTTTTTATGCCCTGGGCCTCGAGGGTGTGGGTGATGAGATTGAAGGTGCCGCCATAGAGGTTGTCGGCGGCCACGATATGGTTGCCCGGCAGGAGTATGTTCTGCAGCGCGTAAGTCACGGCTGCCGCGCCCGAGGCTACGGCCAGCGCGGCGACTCCGCCTTCCATCGCTGCCACGCGCCGCTCAAACACATCTTCGGTAGGGTTGCCCAGACGGCCGTAGATATTGCCCGGCTCTTTAAGGGCGAAGCGGTCGGCGGCATTCTGAGAGTCGCGGAATACGTAAGATGTTGTCTGATATATCGGTACGGCGCGTGCGCCGGTGGTGGGGTCAGGGTGTTCCTGTCCGGCATGGAGCTGGATTGTCTCGAAGTGTAGTTTGCGATTTGCTGACATGATAGTATATTTAATTATGCAGCAAAGTTAAGGATAAGGCGGGATATTTCAATTATTTATTACGGTTTTCTTGCCACCTACTATATATAATCCTGCGGGAAGCCCTTCAGTGGCGCTCCTGTAAGGCATGTCCTTGCGTAGTAGGACACCGGTTATTGAATAAACGTCGGTTACGGCAGGAGTATCGTTGCCGATTGTGACTGACGGAGCGTCGGTGGGTATATCGCCTTTGACAACAGCTATCGATTTGGTTGTGTAGTCAAATTCTATGACATAGGTGCCAGGAGTGAAATTTTCGGGATACCAGGCATTGGGCGTGCTTCCGGAGGATATCTCGGAGTATGGCATCCAGGTCTTTTCCGGAGCGGCTACGCGTAATGTCGGCGGTGCATAACGTATGTTGCTGTCGACGGTGGTCCAGTCATCGGCCGAGTTGCCGAGTTTTGTTACAAAACAGAACTCTCCGTCGCCGGTGAGTTTTGCGGTGTAGTAGTATGTCTTTCCGTCTGGTATTTCTTTGAATTGCATGCCTTGTATTCCGTAGTTGGCTTCCCAGTTGTGCCCATCAATCTGACCTATGAGTATCGGCATGGCTGGAGTCTTGACCGGAGCAATGCCGGTGTCGGATATTTCCTTTCCGTTGACCGTTGCAGTGGCTTTGAGCGCCATGAGATTGTAGTTGTCGGGCTTGAGGTCGGTGAACGTGAAGGTGCCTTTCATCGAGTCGTTGCCGATGACGATTTCCTGCTGTGAACTATTGCCGGTATTGTCGGTGTAATATGCTGTGACGTAATACTCGTCGGGAGCCGATGTAGTGCCGGTCTTGACAAGTTCGAGAGATACAGTGAGCTCACCTGTTTCGGGTGATGTGCCGGTGGAGGAGACGATGTGCATCTCGAGGGTTGTGTGGTTGGGGAAAGTGCCGCCGCCCTCGATTTTCAAAGTCATGGCTTCAGGGTCGAATACGAATATAACACTGTAGAGTATCCCTCCCCCTTCGATGCTGAGGTTGTTGCCCGGATTGCTGAGCTTTTTCTCGGAGTTCGGGGTTATGCCTCCCTGGCCGTCGGCGCTGCCGAATATATATTTGTCCTGGTCGGCACCTCCGGGAATATAATGCGAGTTGTATATCTTGAAATCACCTTCGATTTTGTTGACATCAGCGGTATATTTTCCGTTGGCATATTTGAAATAAATCTTCTCGTGCGTGCGGTTAAAGTCGATATAATAGTCATAATCTGATTGAGCCGAAAGATGCATGACGGCAATGATGACAAAAGAGAACAAGGTATAAAATTTTTTCATAATTGAGAGTTGTTTGATGAGATACAGATAATTAAAATAGTTGATTTGATGAGCCAAGGCTTCGGGAATATTTTTGGGGCAATTATTGAAATTGCTATTATGGAAACGCGTGGGGAGTAATGAATGTTTGTTGAGGCACTCGGTTTTATGCAAAAAAAGCGGACGCCCAATTTGGGCGTCCGCTTAAGTGACTCCTACAGGATTCAAACCTGTAACCTTCTGATCCGTAGTCAGATGCTCTA